>Ga0304730_1000161_pt1 | contig 60399 bp, 47 predicted proteins | sample M_130628_MF_Meta_FD_190474 | JGI IMG/M metagenome (GOLD analysis project Ga0304730, IMG submission 190474) | Freshwater microbial communities from Lake Montjoie, Canada to study carbon cycling - M_130628_MF_MetaG (v2) (version 2) | ecosystem: Environmental > Aquatic > Freshwater > Lake | place... | reverse complement strand
AGCGTTTTTATCGGCAGAAACCCGTAAGACGGTATTCGCTTTCAAACCCTGTTTTTTGGTAATTGATACGAATGTATTTCCATCAAAGCGGCTTATTCCTCCAAAAGTGGCAAACCACATAAAACCTCGCGAATCCTTGGTAGCATCCGAAATATAGCGGGAAGCCAAACCATTCTCAACAGAGAAAAAACGATGATTTACAATGTATTGATCTGAATTAGAATCCTCCTTTTTTTGAGAGAAAAGTAAAACTGGGAGTAATAGATAGAATATTACAAAGGCTATATTTTTTGACTGGCGAGTGAAAATATTCATTTGAAAAATCAATTTAAAATGGAAAGTGTTCAATTAAACTAAATACAGAAAACATTTCATTGTTTAATTTTCTGTGGAACGATTATTCTCTATTGTTGGTTGCGTATTCTTTTTCTTAAGGACTACAAATTTCAGGATGAATGCAGAATATAACAAAAAAGGCCCCTCAACGATGAGGAGCCTTCTTTGAAAATTTAAATTATTTTATTGACCTGCATCAGATTTGCAGCAATCTTTTTTAGCTGCTCCTGAAGTACATTCTGGTTTCATTTCGCCTTCTGGTGAGCAACATGCTTTGGCTCCAGCACTTGTCATTTCATCGCAAGCAGAACCATCGTTGTGTTTACAAGTCTTTGTAGCTTCATCCCATGTGCATGGTTTTCCGGAAGCAGCACATTTTCCTGAAGCTTTACAATGAGCATCCATCATTTTCTTGCAGCAATCTTTGCTCATTCCTGATGTCATTTCATCACAAACAGAACCATCATTGTGCTTACATGATTTAGTAGCTTCATCCCAAGTACATGCTTTTCCTGACATTGGACAAACGCCCGATTCTTTACATTGCGCTTCCATGGATGCATTATCCCAATGACCTGGCATATTGCATGATTTTGAATCTTGATTACCAACAACTGCAATGTATGGTGCAATAACCAATGACACGATACTCATTAATTTAATCAATATGTTCATGGAAGGACCCGAAGTATCTTTGAATGGATCTCCAACAGTATCACCTGTTACAGATGCTTTATGCGGCTCCGATTTTTTGTAGAACATTTCACCATTAATCATCACTCCTTTTTCGAACGATTTCTTAGCGTTATCCCAAGCTCCACCAGCATTCGATTGGAAAATTCCCATCAATACACCCGAAACAGTAACACCTGCTAACAAACCACCTAAAACTTCTGGTCCGAATATAAAACCAACTACAACAGGCGTAATAAGCGCGATTGCACCAGGCAACATCATTTCACGAATCGAAGCTTTTGTAGAAATAGCAACACATTTTTCATATTCCGGTTTTGCTTTGTATTCCATGATTCCAGGAATTTCGCGGAACTGACGACGAACTTCTTGAACCATGTCCATGGCTGCTTTTCCAACTGCTTGAATACACAATGCAGAGAAAATAAATGGAATCATTCCACCAACAAATAATCCGGCAAGAACTGGAGCTTTGTAAATATCGATTGCATCAATTCCAGCAATTCCAACGAATGCTGCAAACAATGCTAATGAAGTCAATGCTGCAGAAGCAATTGCGAATCCTTTTCCAGTAGCAGCAGTTGTGTTACCAACAGCATCAAGGTTATCAGTACGTTCACGAACTTCAGGAGGAAGTTGGCTCATTTCAGCAATACCACCTGCATTATCGGCAATAGGTCCGAAAGCATCGATTGCTAATTGCATTGCAGTTGTTGCCATCATACCTGCTGCTGCAATAGCAACACCATATAATCCTGCAAAAGTATAAGAAGCCATGATACCTGCAGCCAACGTAATGATTGGAATAACTGTAGATTTCATACCAACAGCTAAACCTCCAATAATATTGGTCGCGTGACCAGTAGAACTTTGTTGAATGATTGAATTCACTGGTGGCTTACCCATTGCAGTATAATACTCGGTAACGATACTCATTACAGCACCTACAACAGTTCCAACTACAATAGCAAGGAAAACATCTAAGTTTGAAAACTCTACACCACGTAAACTTAATTTAGCAGGCAACATCCACATTACAATAAAGTAAGAAGCTGCAACCGTAATTAGCATGGATGACCAGTTTCCAAGGTTCAATGCCATTTGCACGTTCGATTTATCATCTTTAATTCTAACGAAGAATGTACCGATGATTGAGAAAATAATTCCTAGCCCACAAATCAACATCGGAAGAAGAATAGGTGACATTCCGCCAAACTCATCGACAACGTTAATTTCCTGACCAAGTACCATGGTTGCAAGTATTGTTGCTACATACGAACCGAACAAATCGGCACCCATTCCAGCAACATCACCTACGTTATCACCAACGTTATCGGCAATAGTAGCAGGATTACGAACATCATCTTCTGGAATACCCGCTTCCACTTTACCCACTAGATCGGCTCCTACATCGGCAGCTTTTGTGTAAATACCACCACCAACGCGTGCAAATAAAGCAATAGACTCAGCCCCTAAAGAAAAGCCAGTTAATACTTCAATAGCAGTTCTCATTTCATTGCTATCAACATTAACAACATTGAACATTTTCAAGAAAACGATGAATAGACCGCCGAGACCTAAAACAGCCAAACCTGCAACACCCAAACCCATTACAGTTCCACCAGTAAAGGATACTTTAAGCGCTTGTTTTAAGCTTGTGCGAGCTGCTTGAGTTGTACGAACGTTGGCCTTTGTAGCCACTTTCATTCCGATATATCCTGCAGTTGCAGAGAAAACAGCTCCAATAATAAATGCAATGGAAATTACCCAGCTTGAATGGATTTCTTTTCCATTCACTTCATGGATTGTTCCTGAGTATGCTAATAAAATTGCTACAAATACAACGAAATAGCTTAGAACTTTCCACTCTGCTTTAAGAAACGCCATTGCACCATCGGCAATGTATCCAGCAAGTTCTTGCATGTTAGAATCTCCAGCATCTTGTTTTGTAACCCAAGCCGATTTAATGGCCATCCAAATGAGTCCAACCAAACCGAGTGCAGGAATGAGGTAAAGGATAGTATTCATAATTGTTTTTGTTTAAGCGATTATATAAAATTTGGGAGCGCAAAAATACAAGAATATTCGAGAGGAAAAAGTCCTCCAGTATTCATAAATATTTTTGAATGAAAAAATTTAACGTACGGAATACATTACTTGATTAACCGCAGCAATGATTTTCGTTGGATTGGGTAATGCTGCTTCGATGAGCGTTGGTGCATAAGGAAGCGGAACATCTGCAGAGGTAACGCGCAAAATAGGAGCATCTAAATAATCGAATGCATCTTTCTGAACTTTAAATGTTACTTCCGTTGCAATACTTCCCAATGGCCACGCTTCTTCAACAATGACTAAGCGGTTTGTTTTCTTAACAGAGGTAATTACTGTATCGTAATCTATTGGACGAATTGTTCTTAAATCGATAATCTCGCATGAAACACCCGCTTTTTCAAGTTCTTCGGCTGCTAAATAACATGCTTTCATTATTTTTCCGAATGACACGATGGTCACATCTGTACCTTCACGTTTAATATCGGCTTTGCCAATTTCAATCAGATATTCTCCTTCAGGAACTTCTCCTTTATCGCCATACATCTGCTCACTTTCCATGAAAATAACTGGGTCATTATCGCGAATTGCACTTTTCAAAAGTCCTTTTGCATCCGCTGGATTAGAAGGAACGATTACTTTCAAACCAGGAGTATTTGCATACCAATTATCGAAAGCTTGACTATGCTGAGAACTCAACATACCCGCAGAAGCAGTTGGACCACGAAATACAATGGGGACGGTAAATTGACCACCCGACATCGACATCATTTTAGCTGCCGAGTTGATTACTTGGTCAATTGCTACTAAGGAAAAGTTAAATGTCATGAATTCGATTACAGGACGTAAACCATTCATGGCTGCCCCTACTCCAATTCCTGCAAAACCAAGTTCTGCAATGGGAGTATCGATGATGCGTTTTGGACCAAATTCAGCCAACATTCCTTGACTTACTTTATAAGCACCGTCGTATTCGGCCACTTCTTCACCCATTAAAAATACGGTTTCGTCACGACGCATTTCTTCGTTTAATGCTTCTCGAAGGGCTTCTCTGAATTGTATTGTTCTCATATGTATATCTCTAAAGAGCGGCGCAAATCTACTAAAGATTCGTTAATGATAGATTTCTAAACTGTATTTTTTATCGATATGATGTTATCGTATCAAAAGTATTAACAAGTGTTTAAGGATTGAGTGGATTTATTGAAGATATGCTAATAAAAATAGCGATATGAGCTATTAAATGAAATATCCTTATTAATCGTAAACTTGAAATTTCGCAGAACCAATCCTTTGTCCATTCTGTTTCTCAAGTTTTAAAATGTAATTCCCACTTGGTAGTGACTGAACGTCAACTGATACATTGCCATTTTCGTTTTGACTTAAAGATAGTTTTCTAATAAGTTGTCCTAGATCTGAATAAATGGAAATGTTTAAAATCTCATTTTTCAATTGAGGTAAACTAACATTTAATTTATCGTTAGTAGGATTTGGGAAAACTTTGATGTTGACCTCTTTAAAATTGAGTTGATCAAGACTTGCCGCAGGATCTCCTTTTGCAAAAGCATAATCGCCTTTTATTAGTTTATCAATTTTAAAATACCCCAAACCATTGGTTAAAGAACCTGGTATTAATGTGTAATCTGAGTAAACCCGCCAAGGAAATTTGGCAGACTCGCGATAAATTAAAACCGCATTGTTTTCATCTCCGTGATACAAATCGTAATCGAGTGATTCAACAGTATTTCCAATATAGTTTACCTGTGCACGCATTTCCGAACCTGTTGAAAAAACGCCATCAACATGCCAATAATGGTTTTTCGAGAATTGATAAATGCCATCATTTCTATATGATGAATCGGGGGCTGCCCAAACATGCTCAACACGGATAAATGTTGAATCGGGAATGGAATCTAAATACAAGCGAAAATCAGAATAAGGAAGAATACCATTGAGAATAGTTTGACCGGTTCCGTATGTTGATTCGAAATCGGTTCTTGCTTGATTCAATTTCGAATAACCATTGAGGATAACCATTACTGGCTTAAAGCTAGAATTTACCTGAACTTGAGAATACTGTCCATTTGCATTTATTCTGAAATTTGCACGTTGACGATTGGCTCCAATTAATGTTAAATCGAGAGGGACTTCTCCATAAAACGAAGGACATTTTCTTAATTTCTGCTGAATGAAAACTTCTGTATCCCAAGTATTTCCTGATTGTTGAGTTGGAAATGAATCGACAACAAAAACGGAAAATCCAGGTTTGTACACTTGATCATTGAAAAAATCATTCAAAGGAAAACCACTTTCTTGTGTTAAATATTCTCGAAACTGATCGGGGGTGATTGTTTCGTAAGGATGATTTTGTTGAACACCTGACATGGCTTGTTTGAAAAGCGAATCGCCCAAATATCCGCGTAAGTTGTGCATCACCGATGCGCCTTTGTAATAGGTATGATCGCCATAAATCACTTCGTCGGGCATCGGAGAAAGTGCGAAATAATCGCCATCATTAATATGTGCCGTTTTCAACACAAATTGATGGTTGTCTTTTACTTCTTTGATAAAAGCATCGTACCCTTCATCCACTTCGGCGGTAAGATGACCACTGTATTCGGCAGGACCTTCTTTCAACCACATATCGTTGTGATTGTATGGAGCAATCCAGTTTCCCCACCAATAATGCCCCAATTCGTGTGCATACAAGTTCCGATTATCGGCATTCGACTGGGATAACATATTAATGGGATAAGCAATATTCCCTGTAATTTCGAGTGCTCCAACAGTTGTTAAAGCGTATCCTACACCCGGCCATCCTGTTGCTCCATACCAATATTCACACGCATCGATTGCTGAACCCAAACTGCTGAACTTAGAACGCATCAAAGTTGTATCGGCTGGTTTTGCTCGAAGTTTTACTGAAACTGGTCCATAAAGCCCTGAGTGATTGTATGAAATTTCGCGGTAATCGGAAGCGGAAATGGCTGAAAGATGCGTGGGCAAAGGCTGATTAAATGCATAGGTTCGAATAACTGTATCTCCACCTAATACTTGCTCATTAATAAAATCGCCTTGGCAATATGCACGAAATGTTCCAGCACTTTTTACACGATATGTATAGGTTGCCCGTTCTGCAAATGAATCAAAACAAGGATACCAGACTTTCCCGAAATTGGGAGGAATGGTGGTTAGTCCGATTCCCAAATTATATATGTAGCCAGAAGCAAAATAAAAACCTCCCCAAACGGGATCTTGATAAGGATTCCCATGATAAAATACTGTCACTTCATTGGTATCGCCAAGCATCATAGCTTGAAGAAATTCAATCTTTACATGTGAACTATCGGTTTGAAAACTTACGGTTTGATTGTTCATTTTCACAGAATCGACCATCAATCGAACTAAATCGAAACGAATAAAATCTTGCGCATCCAATTTTGGAGTGAATCGAATTTTCGTCTCGGCTTTGATCGTTTGTCCGGCATAATCTGAAATGTCAATGGCAATGTCGTAATGCAAGATGTCGAACGTATCGCTTCGTATAATACTCTCGTTTAGTTCGCGCTGAGCTTTCGCATTTATCTTCGGTTGCTTACCTCCCAAGTTCCGCCAATGTTGACAACCAAACGAATGCGGTTGAGCATTGATTGAAAATGATGCAAGAAAGAAAAATAGGGTTAGGACGATTTTAGTTGAAAGGGGAAAGTTGAAAGGGGAAAGGGGAAAGGGAAAAGGTAAAAGGGGAAAGGAAAAAGGGGAAAGTTGAAAGTTTTTAAGTTGAAAGTTGAAAGGGGAAAGTTTTTTAGTTGAAAGGGAAAAGTTGAAAGGGAAAAGTTTTGTATCGGGAAGTAAACGCATAACCGGAATATTTTAAGACGAATGTATTGAAAATCAATCAAACCAATTTATTCATTTGTGATTTTGAATCGGAATCCGGCGTAGATCATTCTTCCAAAATTAGGTGCCCAAGAATACGAAGCATCGAAGTATTGTGAATTGGGATTATTGGCTGAGATAATCTGATTTTGCTGGTATGCATCCAATAAATTCTCTACTCCAATGTAAACTGCCCATCGTTTTAAGTTTCTTGTTATTTGAATATGAGCGTTAACATAATCGGGGGTTTGAGTAAATGTTTGAAATTCTATTGGATTTGATAACGTACCCGGTAATCGCTTACTTCCAACGTAATTCGCAGTCGCGTCAATTAACCAAAGGTCTTTTCTTGAATGGTAAGCCAGATTGAATAATACTCGATTGTATGCTTGAAATGGCCTTTGCAAAGTCGCTGATAAATAGCGTGTTTGAGCATTTGTATACTTATATGAAATTCGAACATCAAAACGTTTACCTATTGTTTGATTGTAATCGATTTGAGCACTTAAAGCTTGTGAATTTCCATTCTGATTATAGATGACAAGTTGTTGCGGCGAAAAGTCTACATCAATAACTACTTGACGTTCAAACCAAGTCTGAAAAACATCAGCCGAAAGACTGCCTTCTTCTCCCCCGATGGAAAAAGTAGTATTCAAGCCCAATCCAGAATTCCATCCAACTTCTGGAAGCAATCCATAACCTTTACCCAAAGTACTCTCATTGGTTTGAATAATCATTTTTCTTGAACTCGCTAAATACGAAATGTTTTCTTCGATGATGTTTGCGGTTCTTTGTCCACGCCCGCCTGATAAACGAAATGCTGTTTTTTCAGTGATTTGAAATTTATAATGCAAACGCGGTGTGATAAAATTCCCAAACAAACTATTGTGATCGGCACGAATTCCTGTAACCAAGGTTGAGCGCCCCGAATTCAAGGTATACTCAAAAAATCCCCCAGCTAAGATTTCTTTTCGATTAAATGCACGATGCAGATCAGCATGGAGAGTCTCTTCTACATAATCATATAGTATGTTTAACCCGGTGCGAAATTTATGATCAGTATTTCCAATAATACTCTGATAAATGAAATTCCCAGATGTGCTTTGTTGATTGGCATCGTATGTAGTTGAGCCCAAATCCATTCGTTGAATATACACTTGAGAATTAGCTAATACACCAAAACTTTTATGGGGCTTTCCGGGAAAAATATATCCCAGTTTTCCAAAGGCATCCATGCGTAAAACATCTTTGTTGAAATGCCATACATTTCCCTCGGCATGGTTCATATTCACTGTTCCTGCATTCCGATTATCGCCCAAAGCTTGAAATCCAAACTGTGCCGATAGATTTTTCATACTACGATACATCCAACGGTTCATCACATTCCATTGATTACCATCGGTTACATCCATAAAACCATCCTTATTTCGGTCAATGTTATTTTTCATCCGATCGGCATGAACTAACAAAACACTTCCCCAATTTTCATTGATATTCAATGCTTTAGAAAGATTCACTTCCGTTCTTCCCATCTGATTTACATAGCCATTCAATAGCAGCTGCTCTTTTTCGAAGGGCTTTTTCAATTCAATATTGATTTGACCAGTAATGGATTCTGAACCATTGGCAACAGAACCAACTCCTTTGCTAATTTGAATCGACTCGATCCAGGTTCCAGGCAATTGTTGCAATCCTGAAATTGCAGCGATACCGCGCATGCTAGGTAAATTTTCTTGGGTAAACTGAGTGTAGATCCCCGAAAGTCCCAACATTTGAATTTGTTTTGTTCCAGTTACAGCGTCGGTGCTGCTTACATCCACAGAATTATTCGTTTCAAAACTCTCCGAAAGGTTACAACATGCGGCTTTACAAAACTCTGCTGTTGTAATTATCTCTGTTTTAATAGGATTGAGTGATGAAATGTAGGTGGAAGATTGTCGATCATTAATTTCAACAGTTCGTAATTGCGTGTTTGGAATTAAAGACACTTCAATGGATGACTTCCCAGAAATATCAATGGTATCAGGAAAATATCCTGTAGATGATACAATAATCTTCGTGTTTTCAGCGGACAACTGTATTGAAAAATATCCAGAAGTATCGGTTTGAACCGCATTATTACTTTCTTGAAAATATACGTTTGCGCCAATAATGGCTTTGTTTTTAATTTCAGCATCTGTAACACGACCTGAAATAACTTGAGCTTGAACATGAATACTTGAAAGCAATATCATCCAAGCAAGCAAAATGGAATTTCTCATTTTGAATGGGTTTAAATTTTTCTAAAAGCTTGGATTAATCCTTTGATTCGTCGTAGTTAAATCGCTCGTAATGACAGCAATTATGCAGTTTTTCAAATGCTAAACTATCGGCCTTGAACTTTTCAGTATCGTGACCAATTTTAGCAATTTCCTCTTGAATTTGGATTAAGGAAATTTTATTGGGATTGTAATTGATATCGAGTATTTGAGTTTTCGAATCCCAATTAGCTGTTTTAACGCCTTTTAAATCGGCTGCATTTTCGATACGTTTTTTACACATGTCGCAATTACCGCCAACCCGAAAAGTTGCGTTTACTTGAGCCGAAACATTGCATGTTATAAATGCAAGAATACTTGAAAGAATGAGGGTTTTCATGATAATATTGTTTTAAGAATGAATGTTGAAATAATTGAGATAATCAAAAACTTCATTCATCTTAAATACGAAACTGCCCAAATGCAATACACAGATCGGGCGGTTTTAAATCATGGAATTTATTGTTGAGACGTAAATTTTTCGGTGTTTTTAGAAAGCTCCTTACTTCAAAATTTGTTGGGAATGATTCTGAATAATGTGCTGATAACTGACATGTTGATGATGATGTTGAAGCATGAGAATCTTGAATTTTTAATTCAAACTGAGCTTCATCGCAACATGAATTTGAATTGGTATCATCTTCACATCCGCAGGATAATTCATGAAAAGGATTGAAGGTAAATGAACTAAATTCTCCGTGGCAATAATGTGCCTGAAAACGAATCCCTGCTGTACTGATTAAATACAGGAATAACAAGGATATGGAGAGAAGTCTTTTCAATTTCTAAGCTGATATTTGCAATGGATTACACGTATAACCTAAAGAAATCAAGGAATCAATTATAATTTGTTGACTGATATTATCCTGTAAAACAGTTAATATTTTGTCTGGGTTTTGTGTATCAACATTCCAATTTCCCTCTCCAAGGATTGCATTGAGTGAAGGCGAAACTGCCCGCACACAACTTGCGCAATTAATTGTAGTTGAAAATTGAAGTTGCTTCATTTTTTTATCGATTGTTTCACTGAATCTGGTTGTCAAACCGAATGAATTATAGTAGGTTTGATGCCGTTTCAATTGTTAATAATGTACAAAGATATAAGAAGTCGCTTATTACTGATTACAAGTTTGCTAATTCTGCTTTTTTCCTTGAATAGCTATTCTCAAAAGTACGATAAATATTGGGTCTTTTTTAAAGATAAACCGGATACCAATTTTGATGCGTATGATTATTTCGAATCAAAAGCAATTGAACGAAGGATGTTGCAAGATTTGCCCTTGTTCGATTGGACCGACTTACCTGTATCTAAGAAATATTTGACACAGGTTCAAGAAAATTGTATGCAATTAAAGATGCATTCTCGATGGTTCAATGCCGCAGTTGTCATTGCAACTGAAGATCAGATTGCTCGACTGTCGATTTTAAGTTTTATTGATCGCATCGAACTATCTTATAAGTTGGATGTACAAGTTGCATCGCATGAAAATCTTGAAAATTTGATGATTAGCGATGATGAAGATGATGAAGACCTTCGTTTATTGGAGAAACAAACAGCGCGCATGGGAGCCGATTTGTTTGCATCAAAAGGCTATACTGGCAAAGGAATTCGCATTGCTATTTTTGATGTTGGATTTAATGGTGCAAATGAACATCCTGCATTTCAACATATTCGCAGTAGAAATGGGGTTTTAAAGACTTGGGATTTTGTTAAAAATGAAGAATTTGTTTGGAAAGGTGGCACGCATGGAACTGCCGTTTGGTCGTGCATCGCTGGAAAATTAAAAAATCGTTGGGCAGGTTTAGCCAGTGAATCTGATTTTTTGCTTGCACGCACAGAAATCGGAAATAAAGAACCATTCTCTGAAGAAGAAAATTGGATTGCCGCAGCCGAATGGGCTGATAAAAATGGTGCGGATATCGTTAATAGTTCGTTGGGTTATACCGATACACGTTATTTTCCAAGACACATGGATGGAAAAACAACGTATATCACACGCGGAGCAAATATCGCTGCACGGAAAGGAATGCTCATTGTGAATGCCATGGGGAACGAAGGCGAAAGTGCTTGGCATATTATGGGAGCTCCAGCCGATGCCGATTCGGTTTTGTCTGTTGGAGGTGTTGCACCTTGCTGTAATTCACACATAAATTTCAGTTCGTTCGGACCAACACGTGATATGCGTTTGAAACCCAATGTATGCGCACAAGGACGAGTGTTTTGTGCAAATCCTAATGGAGATGAAGCAGCAGATGGCACCTCGTTCGCGAGTCCATTAGCTGCTGGATTTGCTGCCTGTGCATGGCAAGCCAAGCGAGATTTAAAAGCGATGGAGTTATTTAAAGCATTAGAAAGTAGTGGACACCTTTACCCCTACTTCGATTATGCTCATGGTTATGGAGTACTTTCAGCGAAACGTTTTTTGGAAGGTGCTCAAGACTCAAGTACTTTTGATATTCAGAGAGCAACAGTCACTTCAGAAGAAGGAATCAGTTCCGAGATGTTTAATGTTGTGGTAAAAACATTCGATTTAAAGGAAACAGAAACAGACGATTCTCATTACATGTATTACAGCATAATGAATCTCAAAGGCGGTTTGGATGAGTATTATGTCATTAATGTAATTCAAGAACTTCCTCTGAGTTTTAATGTGAACGCGTATCCAACAGGATCAAAACTTCGGGTTTCCTATATGGGCAATATGCAAGAAATAACGTTTAGAAATGAATAAAACAACTTCCATTTTCGCTTGTTTATTAATGCTTTCTGTAAGTGTATTTGCTCAGGAAGAAATCTTAGAAATGAACCCTGCGGTTGATACCATCGAGCCAGTGAAAGGCCCCAATCGCAAACACTTTGTGCATCCATTTATGAGTTTTGGAATGTGCGTAGATGCTGGAGAAACCGGTGCACATGTTAAACAGCCGCGCGTTGATCAGTTTAGTTTTGGTGTCCGATATAAGCGCCGCCTTGCTGAACATTTTGCTTGGGGATGGGATTTAGCATATAATGTTAATGATTTTGCATTAAAACAAAATCTTGTTAAAACTACACCGGATTCATTTTTGTACGATTTACAGCGTATGATTTTCAACAATCTACAAGCAGGTTTGTATGTGCGTATTAATTATGGAAAACGAGGAAATACATTAGGGAAATACATCGATTTGGCTGGTTACGGGGATGCCGTTTTTGCTCATACGCTTTTTACAAAATACCATTTATTAGATAATTCTGTTGTACGATCTCGACGTTCGGGATTAGGTTATTTTCAGCGTTTGAATTATGGTGCGCAAGTGCGATTTGGATTCAAAAAAGTGATATTTTATGGACAATATCGAATATCAGATATGTTCTACAAACCTGAAAACTTCGCTGAATTACCGAGGATAATTGCAGGTATTCAATTTAGTTTACGTTAATTTTTCAACTTGAAAATTGCAGTCAATACCCGTTTATTACTTTCTGGTAAATTGGAAGGTATCGGTTGGTTTACTTATGAAACCCTAAAACGTATTTCTGAAAATCACCCGGAACATGAATTTCTATTCATTTTCGACCGTCCATTCAGTGATGAATTTATATTCGGCAGCAATCTCAAAGCCGTTTACGCGGGTCCACCAACGCGCCATATTTTTCTGTTTTTTCCTTGGTTTGAATTTCAAATTCCCCGCTTACTAAAGAAATACAAAGCCGATGTTTTTGTTAGTACCGATGGACAATTATCTCTGTTGAGTAATGTTCCTCAGATTGCAGTGATACATGATTTAAACTTCCATCATAATCCAGAGCAATTGCCTAAGATTGTTCGTTGGTATTACAATACATTTTTTCCTAAGTATGCCCAAAAAGCTGCTCGGATTGCAACGGTTTCTGAATATACCAAACAGGATATCGTTCAAACATACGGCATCGATGCATCGAAAATTGATGTTACTTGGAATGGCTGCAATACACGTTATATTCCATTATCAGAATCAGAAAACGAACAAGCGCGTTTACATTATACCGAAGGAAAAGCCTATTTCCTTTTTGTTGGATTGATTATTCCACGAAAGAACTTGGTTCGTTTGATGCGCGCATTTGAGCTATTTAAAACACAAACTGGTTCTGAAATGCGTTTGCTCATTGTTGGAGAAAAAAAATGGTGGGACAAGGCGCACGAAGAAGCTTATCAATCGCTTGTTCATAAGAATGACATTCACTTTGCGGGTAGATTAATGGCCGATGAACTTCATAAGGTCTTGTCGGCGGCGTTTGCTTTAACTTTTGTACCCATTTTTGAGGGATTTGGAATTCCAATCATCGAAGCGTTTTCTTGTGGGACTCCTGTCATTACATCCAATGTAACATCCATGCCCGAAGTTGCAGGCGGAGCTGCTTTATTGGTTGATCCATTTCAAGAAAAGGATATTGCCGAAAAGATGAAGATGCTATTTGATTCAGAAGAACTTCAAAAGCAACTGATAGAAAAAGGATTGATAAGGAAAGATGCATTTTCTTGGGATTATACTGCATCACAATTGTGGAAATGCATAGAAAATGTGCTTGTCGGAATCAAAGCATAAAAAAACCGGTCCCGCTATGCGGAACCGGTCAACAAAAAAATTAACCTAACCTTAACTTTTTTTGTTTCGCCATCCTAAAATGACAAGGCAAGATTAAGAAGAATTTTCATAAAAACAAATTGTAAAATGGCTATTTGCTTACAAAGATGAAAATAAAGGTCATTGAGATATCTATCATTTACAATTAAACACACAGGTTAATTTCATGTATAATTAACATATAACTATTGATAATATTAACAAATGATTAATATTTCAAAATCGATTTGAGGTTTTTATTACACTTATCAGAAGCAATATTTATTTTCAGTGATTACTTTTTGAGCAATGTGTTGACGAAGTTCTTTTGTGTTTAAAGGACCCACTTTCGTGAAACGTCGTAAACCCATCATCATCATTCTAAGTTCATCGCCTTCAGCATAGGAATTCAATGCATTTTTACCCGCGATGTAAATTCGGTCTGATGCATCATTCAAGTAAACACGCGCCATTTCAATTTTTAAAGCAGATTTAGTTTCTCCTAATGTTTGATGAACTTTTTCTGCGCGCAACAAAACAGATTCACTGATGTACAATTCAATCATCATATCTGCAATGTTCATTAAGATTTCCTGCTCTTTGGCCAATGTCATCATGAGCTTTTGAACAGCCGATCCAGCAACCATCAATACTGCCTTTTTGAAATTGGCAATGATTCGTTTTTCAGGTGCGAATAATGAATCGTCCTGCGCACTAAAGTCTGGAATGGCCATCAATTCTGCTGCTACTGCAGTTGCAGGGCCCATCAAATCGAGTTCTCCTTTCATGGCGCGTTTTAACATCATATCAACCGTTAACATGCGATTGATTTCGTTGGTGCCTTCAAAAATTCGGTTAATACGCGCGTCACGGTAAGCTCTGTCCATAGGAGCTTCGGCTGAGTAGCCCATTCCGCCATAAATCTGAACACCTTCGTCAACCACATAATCGAGCGTTTCGGAACCATGTACTTTTAATATTGCACATTCAACCGCAAATTGTTCTACACTTTTCAATTTGGCTTTGAACGGATCCATTCCACCTTCAACTAATGTAGCATAAGCATCATCAATGTTTTGTCCCAAGCGATAGGTGGCAGATTCACATGCATACACCCGAATCGACATTTCGGCTAGTTTGTGACGAATTGCTCCGTATTTTGAAATGGCTCTACCAAACTGCTCGCGTTCATTCGCATATTTAACCGCGGTAGAAATACATTGCTTGCAACCACCCAATGCTGCAGCCGCCAATTTGATGCGTCCAATATTCAAAATGTTCACGGCGATTTTAAAACCGTTTTGTCGTTCCGACAGGAGATTTTCAACTGGAACCATACAATCATTAAAGAAAACTTGAACTGTTGATGAGCCCTTGATTCCCATTTTCTTTTCTTCCTCATTCAGCGAAAGTCCCGGAAAATCTCGCTCAACAATAAATGCACTTAAATTCTCGTCCTCATCAATTTTAGCGAAAACTGTAAAAACATCAGCAAAACCGCCATTGGTGATCCACATTTTTTGTCCATTGATGATGTAATGCTTTCCATCATCCGTCAATTTCGCATGAGTTTTACCGCTGTTTGCATCCGATCCAGAACTGGGTTCTGTCAAACAATACGAAGCTATCCATTCGCCGGAAGCCAATTTGGGGATGTACTTTTGTTTTTGAGCTTCGTTTCCATAATACAAAATGGGCAAAGTCCCAATTCCCGTATGTGCCGAAAGCGCAACGGCAAAGGAAAATCCTGCACCAGCCACTTCAGCAACCAACATCGAAGTATTAAAGTCTTTTCCAAAACCACCGTATTCTTCGGGAACAGAAACTCCCATTAAACCCAGAGCTCCAGCTTTGTCAAGAAGTGAAGACATGAGTCCCGGTTCCATTTTATCGATGCGATCTAAATGTGGATGGACTTCAGCATCCAGAAAATCTTGCGTTGATTGAGCAATCATGAGTTGCTCTTCATTCCATTCTTCGGGAATAAAAATTGAAGATGCATTGCTTTCACGGATTAAAAATTCTCCGCCTTTTAATGGTGATTTTTCAGCTGATTCCATAATGTATATCGATATAATTAGAGCAATTTAATGATTAAAAACGTTCGAAAATCCCGGCTGCCCCCTGCCCTGTTCCAACACACATAGTTACCAACCCGTATTTTTGATTTCTTCGTTTCATTTCATTGAACAATTGAACCGTAAGTTTAGCACCTGAACAACCTAGCGGATGACCCAATGCGATTGCTCCTCCGTTCACATTTACACGATCGGAGTCAATTCCCAAATTACGCATTACAGCTAAGGATTGCGATGCAAATGCCTCATTCAATTCGATGAGTTCGATATCTTGTAAGTTCATTCCTGCCTTTTCGAGTGCTTTGGGGATGGCGTAAATTGGACCAACTCCCATAATGCGCGGTTCCAAAGCGGCAACAGCATACGATACCAATCTTCCCCAAGGCGATAATCCCAATTCTTTCATCATCCGTTCCGACATCATGAGCACAAACGCTGCTCCGTCGGATGTTTGAGAAGAATTACCTGCCGTAACAACCCCATCGCTTGCAAAAACTGGCTTGAGTTTCGCCAATTTTTCAATGTCAGTATCAGCTCGCGGACCTTCGTCTGTATCGACCAAATAGCTTTTGATTTTACGTTTTTCATTTTCGTCGAGAAAAATCTCTTCCACTTCAATGGGAACAATATCGTCTTTAAAACGACCTTCCGAAATGGCTGCGATTGCTTTGCGATGCGATTGAAACGCAAATTCATCTTGATCTTCTCTACTCACTTTAAAATCTTTCGCAACGGCTTCTGCTGTGAGTCCCATCCCCCAATAATAATCGGCGTTTTGCTTTGAAACTTCATAGTTAGGAACAATTCTCCAGCCTCCAAAAGGAATGGGCGACATGGTTTCAACTCCACCTGCAATGATGCAATCTGCTTGTCCCGACTGAATTTTAGCTGCAGCAATGGCGATGGTTTCTAAACCTGATGCACAATAACGATTCACCGTCATTCCGGGAACTTTGTCTGTTCCCAAACCAATCAAGGAAATCATACGACCAATATTCAATCCTTGTTCAGCTTCGGGTGTCGCGTTTCCAACAATGACATCGTCAATCCGATTCTTATCAAGCTGCGGAACAGCCTGCATTAAATGTTGAATGACTTTGGCAGCTAAATCATCGGGACGCGTAAATCGAAACATCCCACGTGGGGCTTTTCCAATGGCAGATCGAAAACCGGTAATTATATAGGGAGTGGACATAGACTAATTAGATGATTTGAAAATTTGGCAATTTGAAAATTTGAAGATTGTTTTCATGTCCTGATGATTTTGATGTGCTGATGTGTTTGATGTGCTAATTGGATCTCGATTTTTCATCAGCACATCAGCACATCCTTTTCCTCATCAGCACATCATTTTTTCTAGTTTCTTAATATTTTTCCTGTTGTTAAAATGCTTTGAACTCGTTCGAGAGTTTTCTTTTCGCCGCATAAGCTTAGAAATACTTCGCGTTCGAGGTCTAGTAAATACTGCTCACTTACATCGGTAGGTTGAGAAAGATCTCCGCCACATAAAACGTATCCTAACTTTTCGGAAATCTTTTTATCGTGTTCAGAGATGTAATTACCGCTAAACATCGTGTTTGCTCCTGCGTAAACCATTCCCAATCCAGTTCTTCCTAAAACACGAATGTCTTTACGACGAACGGGTTGTGTGTATCCCGCCTCTGCCAATTGAATGGTAGCTTGTTTTGCTTCTGCCAAAATGCGCTGCGAATTGGGAACAACAACATCAAGTCCTTTTCTTAGAATACCTAGATCAAAAGCTTCATGGGCAGATGTGCTTACTTTTGCTTGTCCAATGGTGAGAAACTTATCGCGTAAGGTGTTTAATTGAATGTCTCCATCACGAAATGCATCGGATGCTCTCAAGGCAAACTCTTTGGTTCCACCACCTCCAGGAATCAATCCAACACCAAACTCAACAAGGCCAATATACGTTTCAGTTGCAGCAACTACTTTGTCGGCATGTAGATTTATTTCGCAACCTCCGCCGAGTGTTAAACCATGTGGCGCAGTGACTACCGGAATGGACGAATACCTGAGCCGCATCATGGTATTTTGAAACGCACGGATGGAAAAATCAAGTTCATCCCATTCTTGTTCAACGGCCATCATAAACAACATCGCCAAATTCGCACCTGCCGAAAAATTGGGAGCATCATTACCAATGACTAATCCGCGAAAATCTTTTTCAGCAACATCAATTGCTTTCTGAATTCCTTGTAGCACTTCGCTTCCAATGGCATTCATTTTCGTTTGGAATTCTAAATTCAAGATTCCATCACCCAAATCGAACAAGGTAGTTCCGCTATTTTTCCAAAGTGTTTTTTCGGTTCGAATATGATCTAAGATGATAAAGGAATCATATCCTGGAATTGATTTGTATGATTTTGATTGAACATCGAAATACAATTTCTTTCCTGCTTCCAACTTATAAAATGAGTTGTTTCCAGATGCCAAGAATTCATAGACCCAAGCGGCAGGTTTCATCTGCATCGTTTCCATGTTTTGTACGCATTCCGAAACGCCCATAAAATCCCAACTTTCGAAAGGTCCAACTTCCCAACCGAAACCAGCTTTCATGGCTTCATCGATGCGAAAAAGTTCGTCGGAAATTTCAGGAATGCGGTTCGAAACGTATGCAAAAAGCATAAAGAAGGATTTACGGTAAAAATCGCCGGCTTTGTCCTTCCCGTTTATTAAAACTTTATAACGATCTCTTAAATTGTCGATGGTTTTTGTTGCTTCCAACGTGGCAAATTTCACTTTTTGCTGTGGACGATATTCTAAGGTATTTAAATCCAAGGCTAAAATTTCAGACTTCCCTCCTTCTCCTTTCGATTTCTTGTAAAACCCTTGTCCCGACTTATCGCCCAGCCATTTGCTTTCGTTCATCTTAAGCACATAATCAGGCAAATCGAAAAAGTGCTTTTGTTCATCATCGAGACAATTGGCCTTTAATCCATTGGCGACATTTACTAATGTATCGAGACCAACAACATCGGTGGTTCGGAACGTGGCAGATTTAGGTCGACCTAAAACAGAGCCAGTGAGTTTATCCACTTCTTCAACCGTAAGATTCATCTCTTTTACCACATGAAACAAGGCCAAAATTCCAAAAACACCCACACGATTGGCAATGAAAGCAGGAGTGTCTTTCGCAAGAACAGTTGTCTTACCTAAAAACAAATCGCCGTAATTCATCAAGAATTCGACTATGTCAGGGTTGGTTTCTGGTGTTGGAATAATCTCTAAAAGGTTTAAATACCTTGGTGGATTGAAGAAATGTGTCCCGCAGAAATGAGCACGAAAATCGTCGGAACGACCTTCTGCCATTTTATGAATGGGAATTCCGGAAGTGTTGGATGTGATGATGGTTCCGGGTTTACGGTATTGTTCAACTTGATCGAAAATCTGTTTTTTAATATCGAGACGTTCAACAACCACTTCGATAATCCAATCGCAGGTATCAATGAGTTTCATGTTATCGGTGAAATTCCCGGTGCGAATACGTTTGGTTGTATCAGCAGAATATACTGGTGATGGCTTTGATTTTAAAGCGAAAGCCAATGCATCATTTACAATGCGGTTTCGAACTGCTGGATGTTCAGTTGATAGGCCTTTGGAAATTTCGATATCATTGGCTTGCGCAGGAACCATATCAAGCAGCAATACCTCTATGCCAATGTTTGCAAAATGACAAGCAATGCGCGAACCCATAACGCCCGAACCAAGAACAGCAACTTTGCGAATATTTCGTTTCATATCTTCTTTTTCAATGAAGCGCACAAATGCACTTAACAGTCGAAAAGATACTGATGTTTTAAGATAAATTGATATTAAATTGTTTTTAATATTTTAACATTTCATTGTTATTTGTTCGTGTTGCAAAGCCATAATCAAATCAATCAAATTGCTATATTCGCCAATCTGATAAAAAGAAAATGCACATATTAAAGATTAAAGGCAAAGCGAAAATTCCGGATTACATTCAAATTCGGGACGATGAATTTACGTTGAAAGCATATTTTAGAGTTGATCGTCCTGAAAAATCATTAGAGAAAATGGGATTAGGAGATAGAATGGAAGAGTTTCTGAAGCTGTTTCAGGAAATGCCTTTTGGGAAGGTGATGAAGATTGAATAAATATCAATGACGAATTGTCAATTACGGATTACGGATTATCAATTACGGATTATCAATTACGGATTATCAATTACGAATTACGGATTATCAATTATGAATTACGGATTAGCACGATGATAATGGATACGACTATTTCGCTGAGAAATGCAAATATTTTCCAGCATGAAAACTTGATATTAAGTAACGTAAATTTACACATCGAACAAGGCGAATTTGTCTACTTGATTGGTAAAACGGGCAGTGGAAAAAGTAGTCTTTTAAAAACATTGTATGCTGACCTTGCATTGCGTGAAGGAGAAGGTGATGTTGTTGGATACAATATAAAAAGCATAGAAACAAAGGAAATCCCTTTTCTTCGTAGGAAACTCGGTGTGATTTTTCAAGATTTCCAATTGCTATCAGATCGAACTATTGAAGACAATCTTCGATTTGTTTTGCAGGCTACCGAATGGAAAAACAAAGCTGATATTGATGCTCGTATTGATGAAGTCTTAAACAAAGTAGGTCTTCCAACTAAGAAACATAAACTACCCCATCAGCTTTCTGGTGGAGAACAACAACGTGTGGGAATTGCACGCGCATTATTGAACGATCCGGAGTTGATTTTGGCCGATGAACCCACCGGAAATCTTGATCCAGAAACCACTGCCGAGATTCTACAAATCCTACTTGATATTGCAGCTAGCGGTAGAAGTGTTTTGGTTGCAACTCACGATTTAACCTTGTTTGAATTGCACCGTGCACGCACATTAAAGTGCGATGGTGGACAAATAATAGATTCAAATTTACTTTAAGTATGCTATCGGTTCTCATACCGGTTTATCGTTACGATGTTCGTGATTTAGTTCGTGAATTGCATCGTCAATGCCTTCGCCTTCAACCTCAAATTCCTTTTGAAATACGCCTGTTGGACGATGGTTCTGGTGAATCGTATTGCAAAATCAATTCGAAATTATCAGAACTTGAACATGTCGTGTGGGAAGAATCTCCATTAAATATGGGGCGTTCGAAAGTGCGAAATACCTTGTCGGAAAAAGCGAAATACGATTGGCTTTGGTTTTTAGATTGCGATGGCGATGCAGTAATCAATCCCCAATTAGCTTCTACCTTTTGGAATGCTCGAAAAGAAGATACATTGATTAGTGGAGGTCGTGTTTATCAAGCTGAAGCACCCGAAAATGAACGCCTTAATTTGCATTGGCTTTGGTGTTCGCAGCGCGAGTTGTTGGATCCAAAAATCCGCATGAAAGATCCTGTGACCAACTTTTTAAGCAATAATTTTATCATACATCGTAGTCTTTTAGAGAAAATTCCATTCGATACCCAGCTTCTTGGTTATGGATATGAAGACACGCTTTTTGCAGCAGAATTGACCAAGGCGGGCTATCAAATTCAACACATCAATAATCCTGTTTTGCATGCTGGATTAGAGAATTCGAAAGATTTCTTGAGTAAAATTGAAGAGTCGCTCGACAATCTTTTTCGTTTGAAAGAGCTATGTGCTGAAAAAGGGATTTCCTTTCCAGTTCGCAGCAAGCTCATGTTACTTTATCGCTTGATAAATTTCCCTTTGTTTAGACCATTCTTCGCGAAATGGTTCATTCGAAACAAGCCTCACTGGAGAAATCAATTACTTGGAAAAAACCCAAGTTTGTCGATTTTTGATTTATATCGACTCGCATTTTTACTCGATCAATAATCCCGAAATAGCCTATTTATTATCGGATTTCGCCTTTATAAATCGTATATTCGTGCAATAACATCATTCTATGCAATTCTATATTTATAAGGCCTCTGCTGGTTCCGGCAAGACATACACATTAGTAAAAGAGTATTTAAAAATGGCCTTGGTAGTTGATGATCCTTATCGGTTTCGACGAATTCTAGCCATCACGTTTACTAACAAAGCAGCTGCTGAAATGAAAGAACGTGTAATTAATGTATTGCACGACATAGCAGCTGCTAATGGCCCTGAAAAAGAAACGAATAGAATACTACTTCAAACAATTTCTGAAGAAATAAATGTTCCCGAATTGAAGTTGAAACTGCGGGCAGCAAAAACACTTTCTGCTATTTTACATCAATACTCTGACTTTTCGATTGGAACCATCGACAGCTTTATGCATCGCGTGGTTCGAACCTTTGCACACGATTTACACTTGCCAGTTAATTTTTCGGTTGAGTTAGATCAGGAAGTAATACTTCGACAAGCTATCGAGCAGGTTATGGACAAAGTTGGCTTCGATGATGCTATTACGCGAGCACTTGTTGGATTTACAGAAACACGAACCGACGAGGAGCGCACCATGAGCGTGAATGAAGATTTATTCCTATCGGCAAGTGATTTATTGAGAGAACAAAAGGCACAGATTATTAATAAATTAAGTCATTTATCTGTTTCCGATTTTATGGATATCCGATTAAAGTTGCAAAATAACTGCAGCGAAATCGAATTGCGTTTTCAGGAAAAAGGAAAAGAGGCCTTGAGAATAATTTCAGATGCTGGGTTAAAAACATCCGATTTTTATTACGGTAATTCAGGAATTGGTAAATTCTTCGTGAATGTATCAAAGATGGGATACGGAATCCCAATCACGTTAAATTCATATCATAATAAAACACTTTACGAAAATAAATGGACCGCTTCGAAGCCCAAACCTGATATCCTGCAACGCGTTGAATCGGTTCAAGATGAATTGGGTGAAATAGGTCGTTCTATTGTGACATTGTGGGAAGAAATAAAATCCGATTATATTATTGAGCATCAGTTAAAAGACACCATATATTCTATTGCGCTTCTTAACGAAATCAATAAAATGATTGATCAGATTCGCGATGATCAGTTCATTGTTCATATTTCAGAATTTAACCGACGCGTTGCCGAAATTGTGTTTAACGAACCCGCTCCATTTGTGTTTGAGCGTTTGGGTGAAAAATACAACCATTATTTAATTGATGAATTTCAAGATACATCCATCCTTCAATGGCAAAATTTATTGCCCTTGGTTCAAAACGGATTATCTGAAGAACACACCTCGCTTATTGTAGGAGATGGCAAGCAAGCGATTTATCGTTTTCGTGGAGGAGAAGTTGAACAATTTGCTCACTTACCTAGCCCCTATCCATTCAATTTAAATGAGATACAAAAAGAACGCTATGTTCTTCTAAAGAAACTTCACAAGCACGAAACACTGAAAGTTAATTACCGAAGTCTACCTGAAATTATTGATTTCAACAATCATCTTTACGATTTCATCCAAACAGAATTGCTTCCAGATAAATACAAGGAAGTTTACGATAATCAAGATCAGATGGCTCCCGCTGGTAAAAATGGCGGTTATGTTCAAATGGATTTGATTCCTTACCAAAAAAACTCGATCGATCGCGATGAGATGCAGCTCGATCGTTGCTTGGAAATTATCAGGGATTTGATTGAAAATAAAAACTATCGCCCAAGAGATATTGCTATTCTTACCAAAAAAAATCATCAAGGAACATTGCTCGCAGGACATTTATTAAACAACAACATTGACGTTATTTCGAGTGAATCATTATTGGTTCAAAATGCACCCGAAGTGTCATTATTGGTGTCATGGATGAATATAATGATTGGATCCAATACATCATTAAACTTATTGGTTGTATGCAAATACCTGATTGTTAAGAATAAACTTCCTTATACCAACATTCATGATTTATTAACGAATGAACGAATGGGTGAAAAGAGTGTGCTGAAATTAATGCAGACAGCAGGAATGACATTGCAATTGGCCAAACTCCGGAGCATGTCCCTGTTGGAATGTTGTTTTAGTATTTGTGAAACATTCGCAATCGATATTCAATCGAACACCTATTTACAATTTTTCTTGGAAGCTGTTTGGAATTCAGGACGGTCGGCTGCTATTGACATTCCTCTATTTCTAGAATTCTGGGAAGAAAAACGAGAGAAACTCAGTATTACCTTGCCTCAAGATGCCAATGCCGTTCGCATTATGACCGTGCATAAATCTAAAGGACTTCAGTTTCCGGTGGTGATTATTCCCTTTGCATATGGAGACTGGCCCAAACCTAAAGTAGATTGGGTGGATGATGAAGATTTGTTACCCGAGGATTTACTTGCTGCTCGTTTAAAACTCAACAAAGAGTTAAAAGAGACGACATTATCGGGCTATGTTACGGAAGAAGAAGACCGTACAACACTGGACGCTATCAATTTGTTATATGTTGCAACTACGCGCCCAGAAGATGCATTGTATATTATTTCAGGAAGAAGTGGCAAAAACGGTGGTTTGCAAAAGGGCTGGGAAACGTATTTGGAAAAGTATGGTCTATCAACGCAGCCCGATAATTTTACGGCTGGTAGCTGTTCTTGGGGAGATGTAAACTTCAAAAATGAACGTCCCGAATCTGAAGATAATAAAACATCGAGCGTTGCTCATCCATACAACATTATACCTTGGCAAGATCGTATTAACATTAGCCGTCAAGCACCTAAAAACTGGGAATTGGGTGATGAAAGCTCGGCGCTTGCACTCGGAAAATTGGTGCATCGTGCATTGGCAGGTATCAAAACCGAAGACCAAGTAGATTTTGCTTTGAATCAACTTTTACAGGAAGGTGTTTTGAAGAATGAAGCAGCACCTGAAATGAAACGTTTGTTGAATTCGGTTGTTAGTCATCCACAACTTAATCACCTTTTCAAAGAAGGTAGCAATGTATACAATGAAAGGCAGTTGCTTTTACCTGATGGGAAAACGGCTATTCCAGATCGCGTTACAGAGTTGAATGGTTCAATAACTATTTTAGATTATAAAACTGGATTACGAAACGACAAGCACCGAGTTCAAGTGGGTAATTATTTGAATTACTTGAAAGAAATGGAATATTCCTCCTACAAAGCATTTCTGGTTTATTTGGGAGAAACCATTGAAGTGGAAGAAGTTTTGGGGTAGATAGAAGTATTTCATAATGCGTTTTTAATCCGTAGTTTTTACTTTCTTTGTGATTATGGATAAATTTCACGGTCTCATTGGAGCAATTGTCATTCTCGGAATTGCATTTCTTTTTTCAAATAACCGCAAGGCGATCAATTATCGACTTGTTATAAGTGGTATTTTACTTCAAAGTGTAATTGCCGTTTTGGTATTGCGTATACCACCGATAACTGCTTTTTTCCAGCAACTTGGTCATGCCATGGAAAAGATCGAACAGTTTGCCCGCGCAGGCGCAACCTTTGTTTTTGGTGGAATTGCTGTTGAACAATACAATGGTACGATTGGGAATTATGTAAATGGCGGATTTGTTTTTGCCTTTAACGTTACCGCAACCATCATTTTAGTGTGTGTGCTTGTTGCCATTCTATATCATATCAAAGTGATGCAATTCATCGTTTCGATTATTGCCAAAGGCATGAATTTCATTATGCGTGTAAGTGGCGCGGAAGCTTTAAGTAATGTGGCTAGCGCCTTTGTTGGTCAAGTAGAAGCTCAGGTTATGATTCGTCCTTATTTGGCTTCCATGACTAAAAGTGAGTTGCTTGCCAGTATGAGTGGAAGTATGGCTTGTATTGCAGGCGGTATTCTTGTTGTTTATGTGAATATGGGCTCTGCTGCTGGACTCGATTTGGCTCCTAAATTAATTGCCGCAAGTTTGATGGCTGCGCCGGGCGCATTGGTTATTTCCAAAATTCTTTTCCCTGAAACCGAAGAAAGTCAAACCATGGGCAATGTGAAACTGGAAGTAAAAAGCCCCTATGTAAATCTGATTGATGCTATTTCCCATGGCGCAAGTGATGGGATGAAGATCGCGTTAAACGTTATTGCCATGGTGGTTGGATTTATTGCTTTGGTAACTATGATTGATTGGATGTTGGTTCATATCGCGCATATTTTCGATCCTAATTTGGATCTTTCCTTGAACCGAATTTTTGGTTGGATTTTTTATCCGCTAGCTTGGGCAATGGGTGTTCCTTCTCAAGATATTAGTGGGGTTGCAACATTACTTGGACAAAAACTAACCATCAATGAGTTTGTTGCATTCAAGAGTTTAGCTAGCAAAACCATCCCAATTGTTACCGAAAAAGGATTACTCATTGTGTCGATTGCGATTTGTGGATTTGCCAATTTTGCAAGTGTAGGAATGCAGATTGGCGGTATTAGCGAACTTGCACCAAGTCGTAGAACTGATCTTGCTAAACTTGGAATGAAGGCTTTACTAGCTGGAACCTTGGCTTCATACCTATCCGCTACTTTGGCGGGGATTATTTTGGGTTAATCCCGGTTCCTTTGAACAAATCGATTAAATATCGAGCAGCTTCCGATACGGATTGTTGTTGTGCAATAATTTGCTCTTCTCTTTGGGCTAATTCCGTTTGGATATTCTCTTGTGCAAAAAACAAATCGACCAAGGCATGTTGAATGGTTTCCTTGAGCCACCAGCGACTTTGTTCTTTTCGGTGAAGATCAAAATATCCATTTGTTTTGCAATGATGTTGATATCGATTCATTGAATCTGCAATGGCATCGAGACCAGTTCGCTCGAGGGATGAAGCTAAAGTAACTTCGGGAATCCAGCCCGATGGTAATTCAGGAAAGAAATGCAAGGCGCGTTGAACATCCATTCGAGCTGCTTTTGCTCTTGGAAGATTGTCACCATCGGCTTTGTTCATGACAACCAGATCGGCCATTTCCATGATGCCTCGTTTGATGCCTTGCAATTCGTCGCCGGCTCCAGCTAATGCAATTAAAACAAAGAAATCAACCATCGAATGAACAGCCGTTTCACTTTGTCCAACACCAACAGTTTCGATTAAAATTAAATCGTAGCCTGCTGATTCACACAAGAAAATGGCTTCTCTGGTTTTTCGTGCAACGCCACCTAAAGCACCCGAACTTGGGCTTGGACGAATAAATGCGTTGGAGTTCGATGCCAATTCATTCATGCGGGTTTTGTCACCAAGAATACTCCCTTTTCCTGTTTCAGAACTCGGATCTACTGCTAAAACCGCGACTTTTTTGCCTGCTTGAATCATGGAAAGTCCAAACGATTCGATGAATGTACTTTTTCCAGCTCCCGGAACTCCACTAATTCCAACGCGGAAGGAATTACCCGAATGCGGTAGGAGAATTCTCATCAATGCATCGGCTTTGCTTAAATCTGCTTCCTGCGTACTTTCTATCAAGGTAATTGCACGCGCCAACGCAGAACGATTTCCTGAAAGAATTAACTGAGCAAGTTCATCGGTAGTTTCTGAACGCGATCGGCCTTCTTTTATTCGATCTATTATCTGCTTTTCTTTTTGCTTCGAACGCGCCATAGTTCATCGATTGCAATTAAACGAATCGGAATCCAAATGTATCAATTTACCGAAAGGTTTTCATCTTTCTAGCTGTTGAATTTAATCATTGAGCCAACAAGACATTTTCAATCGAATTCTCGAAATTATTGAGCGATTGCATTATCAACTCGCACTGGTATAATGACAATTTTCATAAACGGATAGTAAGGCAAAATTGAAAGCTTGGCATGCACATCTTCCGGATTCTCCGCCATCATCACCATAAAAATACCTGGATTTTCGAGTTTGATAAACGAATCCAGAATACTTCCATTATCTTCAAGAATTTTCACTCCTTCTTGTTCGGCAGGAAGCAGTTTCATTCTGGTTTCCATATCTAAGCCTTGTAATGCAATGTCAACAATAAATTTTTTCATTTTCTTATGGATTATGTGGTTAATTATTGAAAGGCTTTCCTATCAATCGGGTTTCATTTTAGATTTAGATTTCTAAATAACAGGAGTACATAGAATTAAAGCAGTCCGGTTATAAGTAATGTTGCAATGAGCGTTAATAGTATTTCAACAATGATTTTTACACTGGTGATTTGGACTTTATTGATGAATTTATTTCCAATAAAAGCTCCCAGAAATGCGCATAATGTTGGAAAAGCCCAAAGGTTCATTGAACCCATTTCGTTCTGTTGTTGAAAGGAACAGAAGTAATAAGGAATACGCGTTGCATCAATTGCAATAGCTATAAATACACCACTTGCAATAAACGCTTCTTTGCTTAAACCCGAACGAACTAAAAAGGCGGAACGTAATGCGCCTTGATGTCCACTTAATCCACCAAAAAAGCCCGAAAGCATTGCTCCTATTGGTAATAATTTCGGAGGGAATTGAATATTTTTCCACGTTGGAATAAATTCAACCGAAGCAAAAAAGAGCATCAACAAGCCAAGGATAATCTTCACATAGGTTATTTCATGAACTTCATTGGAAAAAGTATATGCATGAATGGAATCAAAATCCTGCACTAAATCCAAACAATAACCACCTAAAATAGCTGCAGGTATTGCAATAATGGCAAATTTAACGGCGATATTCCAGTCGATATGTTTACCAACAAGCACAATCTTAAACAGATTATTTAGCATGTGAACAATGGCTGTTAACAATACCGCTTCTTGAATTGGAACAATAAGAATAAATGCTGGCAAGAGCAATGTTCCCAATCCAAAACCACTAAAGAATGTGAGAAACGATGCCGCAAAAGCAACAAGACATGGAATAATCAATTCCATTATTTCGTATTAACTTTTAGAATTTTCACATTCATTTCTTGTTCCCATTTTTCTGATGAATTCTTGTTGAGTAACTTATCAATCTGAACTCGGTGATTGTCTGAAACGTTACACGCCCAATTTAAATAAGAAATACCTGAATTGCTGAGACGATTGTTTGCACTTTGTGCAGCATTCAACGCATTTAAAAACATAGATTCATCAATCATTTTGTTGTCTTTCGCTAAATACAAAGCAGTTCTTCTCGTATTAAAATCGAAGGAAACGGAAGCGAAATCGAATAGCTCTTTTTTAACAGTAGTATCGCCTTGTTGAATTTTCCATTTCAACCAAGCCAAACGGACATTGTGGGCATTATTTCCTTGTTCCGATTTCGTTAAATCGAGGTAACGATTTATTTCTTTGGGGAAACTTTGACAGAGTTTATTCAACACATCTTCTTGCAATTGATAACTGCGTTCACTCAACATCATTTCAACCGGATTTTTCAAAAATTCAGGGATTGTGTCAAATGCCGAAATCAAGGCTTTACGAACCTGCACATCGGCATCTTTCGTCGCTGCAATTAAAATCGCCTTGGATTTCTTATGATCATCTTTCGCTAATTGATCAATGATGGCTTCTTTTACAGCGTAAAAAGTTTCTTGCTTATACACCTGATGAAGCAAATCGCGCTTTTTATCAAAGGCAATTTCTTGCAAAGCTTCAATCGCATCCAATCGATCTAACATGTGTTTTGCCGTTAATGCCTGAGCTTTCAGATATTCAAACGATTTCTCAAATACACATCCTTTTATCACCTGATTTCCCGGATCGAATAAAGGATAAGCTAACTTTTTCCCCGCCGGATGATCCAATTTAACTTGGTTTTGCTTTTCGGAAACCCACACCGTTTTATTCACAGATGTGCCATCAGAAAAATGCAATTCAAAAACGATTGGCATTTTAAACAATCCAACATAAGGCAAATTCTCTTGCAATTGGGTTACATCAAATGTTGTTTGAGTTTCATTGCTCGTTGTTATGACCTGGTAGATGGGCTCTCCGCCTCTGTAAATCCATTGGTCCCAAAACCAGTCGAGCGAATACCCGAGGGTTTCATGAAAAGCGACAAGTAAATCTTCCGTATCGACATTACTGTATGGATGGCTCTCTAAATAATGTTTGATTGAACGATTAAACTCCTCTCTTCCAACAACATATTTCAACATTTCTAAAACCACTGCACCTTTGGGATACCAGCGAGTACTTCCTGCTTTGCTACTAGCAATTTGAAACAAATCCTTTGAAGATGCATTGAATGCTGCATTTTGAGCGTTTCGACGTGCTTTGTCGAAATAATCTTGTCCAAATGCTTCGCGCTCATACATCATATTGTAATGCGTTGCGAAACTTTCTTGCAGCCAATGATGGGTTTCGGATCTAGCCGTTACCATATCGCCAAACCACTGATGGGCCAATTCATGTGCATTTACACCAATGTAGATTCTATCAAGGTTTCCTCTTTCATCGTTAAAAAAGAAATCCCCAAAAACCGTCGCGGTGGTGTTTTCCATTGCTCCATACATAAACTCCTGAACGGGAATCTGGCTGTAGTTTTCCCAAGGAAATGGGATACCAATTTCTTGTTCAAAAAAATCAATCATCTCGGTGCTTTTTGCATAAGTTAAAGCCACGCGACTTTTCCAATCGGGGTAATACCACAAATTGGTTGTGAGGCCTGATTGGGTTTTGCGGGTTTCAATATCATAATCACCAATGCCCAACATGATTAGATAGGGCGCATGTGGCTTATTCATTCGGTAATGCCAAACGTTAGAATTGCCCTTGTCGATGGTTTCCAATTTCACACCATTCGATAAAACTTTATAAGGTTTTGCCATGGTGATAATCATTTCGGAAGTAAGCTTATCGCTCATATCATCGAACATGGGCAGCCAGCAACGATTGTCAATACCTTGACCTTGTGTCCAGATTTGTTTGCGAGCGCGGTTTGTTGGATCATTCCATCCTACGAAATACAAGCCATGACGTGGTTTTGCTTCGTAACGAATGCTTAAACTATCCAACGCATTCCAATTTAATGTATGCGGAAAAAGCACTGTAATACCTGTTGGCCAATTTCGTATTTGAAGTGGTTTCGACGCATACAAAACCTCCAAGACCTTGATATCGGGAGCATCAAAAAATAAGGTATCGATGTTTTTTCTTAATGCTTGAAATTGATGTGTTACACGTCCAGAAATTTGACCTTTTTCTGGAATGAATGAAGCTTCCAAGCGAAGATGTTTGAAATCGACAAAGCGTTCGCGCGGAACGGAAGCCGAATCGTAAGGCATATTCTTAATAAAGGGTTTAACAGATTCTTTCTGAGAAAATACCGAAAGGCTTGATAATGTTGCAACACCTAAAATGAGTGTTCTGAAAAATGGAGTCATAAAGCGGTCTTAAAAGATCGCCGTAAATGTATCAGATTCGTTTGATTTCCAAGCACGATACATGCCTTCTGAATTAAATGGCAAGCAAATATTTCCTTGGGTGTCGATTGCAATCAATCCTCCTTCGCCTCCAAACTTCACTAATTTATCATTGACCACCTTTTGACAGGCCTGTTCAAGCGTCATTCCTGCATATTCTATTAAACAGCTGATGTCGTAGGCTACCACAGCGCGAATAAAAAATTCGCCATGACCGGTGCAGGAAATAGCACATGTTGCATTGTTTGCATAGGTTCCGGCTCCAATAATGGGACTATCTCCTGCCCTTCCCCAGCGTTTGTTGGTCATTCCGCCGGTTGATGTTCCTGCAGCTAAATTTCCATGAACATCGCAAGCAACAGCGCCAACGGTTCCAAACTTCTTCTCGTCGGGTGGCAATTGAACCGAATGATCGAGATGTGCTGATGATTCATTTATCACCTGCATCAATTGATTGTAGCGCAAATCACTGTAAAAATAATCTGGATTTTCAATGCGAAATCCTTGTTCCAATGCAAACGCTTCTGCACCTCTTCCACACAATAATACATGTTCGGAATTATCCATAATTGAACGCGCCAATTTAATTGGATTTGCAATTCCGGTAACGCCTGCTACTGCACCTGCTTTCAGGAACTTACCTTCCATGATGGATGCATCTAGTTCATGTGTTTTATCGTGTGTAAACACGGCACCACGACCTGCGTTAAACAAGATGCAATCTTCGAGCGAACGAATACAGGCTTCAACAGCATCGATGGATTGTCCTCCATTTTTTAAAATGGAATCGCCCGCCTCCAATGCTTCCTTTAAAGCAGCATGATATGCAGCTTCTTTTTCGGGAGTAAACTGGTGGCGGGCGAGCGTTCCTGCTCCACCATGAATGGCGAGGCTATACACGATTATTGCGCAGCTTCGTGAACGACAATCTTCTCAATCTTATCGCCTTGACGAATTTGATCAACAATATCAACACCATCAGTTACTTTCCCAAAGCATGTGTGCTTGCGATCGAGGTGTGAAGTATTACGGCGACTGTGGCAAATGAAAAACTGTGATCCGCCAGTGTCTTTTCCAGCATGAGCCATCGAAAGAACTCCACGGTCATGGAATTGATTATCTCCAGTTAATTCGCATTTGATGTTGTAACCTGGTCCACCAGCACCGGTTCCTGTAGGATCTCCGCCTTGAACAACGAAATCAGGTATAACACGGTGAAAACTTAGTCCATCGTAATATCCGCTTTTAGCAAGACGGACAAAATTATCAACAGTAATAGGCGCATCATTATCGAAGAATTCAATCTTCATATCGCCGTATTGAGTAGTTAATGTAGCTGTAGTCATGTGTAAAAATTTTGGCAAATATACTATTCCAAATGTGAATGAATTAGGATTTCATCGCTTTCCAACGATTGATTAACATATTTGTAGAAGCATCGTGAGTATCAATTGTTTGATCGTTTTGCAATTCGGGTAAAATGCGGTTGGCTAATTGTTTTCCCAATTCCACACCCCATTGATCGTAACTGAAAACGTTCCAGATGACACCTTGCACAAATATTTTATGCTCGTAAGATGCAATGAGAGCTCCCAAATTATAAGGAGTTAACTGTTTAACGAGAAAACTATTTGTAGGTCGGTTGCCCTCAAAAACTCGAAAAGGAGCATGGAAAGCAATTTCATCGGCGGTCATTCCTTTGGATTTCAATTCCTGCTCAACCGTTTCGCGATTTTTACCATTCATCAATGCTTCTGTTTGAGCAAAGAAATTCGAAAGCAAAAGCGTATGATGATCTCCAATCGGATTTTGACTGATGGCAGAAGCGATAAAATCAGCTGGAATGATCTGAGTTCCCTGGTGAATTAGCTGATAAAATGCGTGTTGACCATTGGTTCCAGGTTCTCCCCAGATGATTGGTCCCGTTGCATACTCAACCGAATTTCCATTGCGGTCGGTTTGTTTGCCATTGCTTTCCATATCGCCTTGTTGAAAATATGCTGCAAAACGATGCATGTATTGGTCGTATGGAAGAATTGCTTGCGAAGAAGCATTGAAAAAATTCACATACCAAATGCTGATAAGCGCCATCATAACTGGAATGTTGTGTTCAAAATCGGCAGTTTCGAAATGCGTATCCATGGCATGAGCACCTTCCAGTAATGCTTCAAAATTTTCGAACCCGATTGAAAGTGAGATACTCAATCCAATGGCACTCCAAAGCGAATAACGTCCGCCTACCCAATCCCAAAATACGAACATGTTGGCTGTATCAATTCCAAATTCGGCAACCGATTGGGCATTGGTTGAAACCGCCACAAAATGCGAAGCCACATAATTTGGATCGAGCGCGTGTTCCAAAAACCAATTGCGAGCAGTATGAGCATTGGCCATGGTTTCTTGCGTGGTAAATGTTTTGGATGCGATAATGAATAATGTCGTTTCTGGATCTACTTTGCGAAGGGTTTCGGCGATGTGCGTCCCATCAACATTGGACACAAAATGCAATTGAATATCCCGATTCGAAAAGGGCTTCAAAGATTGAGTTACCATCACTGGACCCAAATCGGATCCACCAATACCAATATTTACAATGTGATTAATGGCTTTTCCAGAATATCCTTTCCATTCACCACTATGAACAGCATGGGTAAATCGCTTCATCTGATTCAATACCGCATTCACTTCAGGCATAACATCTTTCCCATCCAGCAAAACGGGACGATTGCTTCGGTTACGCAATGCAGTATGCAAAACGGGACGATTCTCGGTTTGGTTAATTCGTTCACCCGAAAATTGAGCTTCAATGGCTTGTTTCAATCCACATTCCTTTGCCAAATCGAGCAAGAGATTTTGTGTTTCCTTGGTCATTCTATTTTTAGAATAATCGAACAATATCTCTTTCCAATCGATGGAAAATTCTTCAGCCCGTGCATGATTATCTTCAAACAAATCGCGCATGTGCACTTCGCGAATAGCGTTAAAATGCGTTTGAAGATTTTGAAATGCTTGGGTATTTTTGAATTCTACTCGTGGAAACATGGATGGGCTAATATGAAAAATCGGCAAATGAATTCAGATGCCGATTGTATTAATTAATAGTATTTTAAGTCGGTTATGCTAAACGATTGATGCAATTCAAATCGTCGAATGCTTGCTTTAAACGTTTACTAAAACTGTCTTCTCCTTTACGTTCCCAAACACGAGGATCGTAATATTTCTTATTCGGTTTATCATCACCATCGGGATTCCCAATTTGTCCTTGCAGATATCCTTTGTTGGCTTCATAATAATCCTTTACTCCTTCCCAAAATGCCCATTGCAAGTCGGTGTCGATGTTCATTTTAATTGCACCATACGAAATTGCTTCACGAATTTCTTCCACCGAAGAACCCGAACCACCATGAAACACAAAGTTTACCGGTTTAGCTCCTGTGTTGAATTTCTCTTTAATATGAATTTGAGAATTATGAAGAATTTTCGGTTCTAACTTTACATTTCCTGGCTTGTAAACCCCATGAACATTACCAAATGCTGCAGCAATGGTGAAGTTATCGCTGATCTTCTTCAGTTCTTCGTATGCATAAGCAACTTCTTCAGGTTGTGTATACAAATGCTTGCTGTCGATGTGTGAATTATCAACACCATCTTCTTCTCCACCGGTAACACCTAATTCAATTTCGAGTGTCATACCCATTTTTGTCATGCGAGCAAGGTAGGTTTTGCAAATCTCGATGTTTTCCGAAATTGGTTCTTCGCTCAAATCAATCATGTGAGAACTGAAAAGCGGTTTTCCATGGATGGCGAAATATTTCTCACCAGCATCAAGCAATCCATCAATCCATGGAAGCAATTTTTTTGCAGCATGATCGGTATGCAGCACCACGGGAATGTTATATGCTTCGGCCATCAAATGGACATGATGTGCACCCGAAATTGCACCAGCAATACTTGCTTGTTGTGCATCATTTTTCAATCCTTTACCTGCGAAAAACTGCGCGCCACCATTCGAAAACTGAACGATAACAGGTGAATTTAAATCACGCGCTGTTTCCAAAACGGCGTTCACTGTATGGCTACTGATTACGTTTACAGCAGGCAATGCAAACCCTTGTTCGTTTGCCATGCGGAAAAGTCGATTGAGTTCTGCGCCATGCAAAACTCCTGCTTTGAAAGTTGTTGTTTCGGTCATGAGATTATTTGTTGTAGCGATAAACAATGTATTGCCAAGGTTTTAATTGAAAGGTTTTTGGTTTTAAAAATGATTTATTTTTTCGAAAAATGTTGTTTCATATGATAATTCACTAATCCAAAAATGGGCTTTTTTATTATTGTTCCAACTTGAATACCTAATTTTTCGGCCACCCTGCGAAGATTATCCTCGAAATGAAAAGCAATAGAACCGATGAAATGCACAGGAACACGCTGGTAGTTTTTATAACAAGCAATATTACTCATGAAAAATTCTTCCATGCCTTTGTCGACTAAATCATTTACCCAATTCAATTCTTTATTATCAGAAAGTACTTTCATGAACGAAGCTAGGTAGACATTGGCATGTGGTTTCATGTACACATTTTCCACAATCACATCGCGAGTAAGTTTGAAATCGTTCAAAAGGACGCTATGAATTTCTTCAGGTAAACTATTCGATAGAAATTTCTTACAGAGTAGTTTTCCATAATACGAACCGCTTCCCTCATCTCCCAAAATATATCCTAAACCAAGACCTGTATTAGCTTGCTTGAGAATATCCCCATCGAAATAACAGGAATTGGAACCCGTGCCTAAAATTCCAGTAATTGCAGGGTTTTCGTCCCAAGTTGCAAATGCAGCACCTACTAAATCGTGATCAACATAAATATTGGCATTAACAAAAACAGAACGTAATGCTCGTTCAACCACTAGCTTTAGTTCTTTGCTCGAACATCCAGCGCTGTACAGAAACAGCATGGTAACTTGAGGTGCAAAAACGCAAAGTTCTGTATTTTGACGAATCGCATTTGAAATGATCGCTTCGTTGTGAAAATATGGATTGAATCCCATGGTGCTAAAACTCTGTGCTTCCTCATTTTCTTTGAGAAGCATCCAGTCGCATTTAGTAGAACCGCTATCGGCAATTAATAACATGGCAGGTAAAATTAAAGTAAATAATCGGTTGAAAGAAAGTTGGATTTTCGGCCTTGAAGTATTTCAGTAAACAAAGCTCGATTTTCATTATTGTCGCGGGTTGCAACCATGGTTCGTATCGAAAAAACACGCAAGGCATCGTGAACACTTAATGTGCCTTCGGCCGAATCTTTTCGTCCATTGAATGGAAAAACATCGGGTCCACGCTGGCATTTTGTGTTGATATTGATACGGCAAACTTGATTAATTAATGGGTCGACTAAAGATGCTATTTGATCGGCATTTTTGCTAAAAATACTCACCTGTTGCCCGTATTTACTTTGTACAATGTAGTCGACAGGTTCATCAATAGAATCGAATGCGATGATGGGTACAACAGGACCAAACTGCTCTTCTTCATAAATGCGCATTCCTTTCGCAACAGGATATAAAACCGTTGGAAAATAGAAACTTAGATGACTTTGTCCACCATACGAATTTTGAATTTTCGCACCCAGTTTAATAGCATCATCTACTAAATCTTGCAAGAATTGTGGTTTACTCGGTTCAGGAAGAGGTGTTATGAAAGCATCTTTTTCCCAAGGCATTCCGAGTTTTAAAGCATCTACTTTGGCGCAGAATTGTGTGAGAAATTCATCAATGAGACTTCGATGTACAAAAATCATTTTGAGGGCAGTACACCGTTGACCATTAAAACCAAGTGCACCATTTACACATTCGTTTACAGCAATTGTGAGGTCGGCATCGGGCAAAATAATCGCAGGATTTTTAGCATCGAGACCAAGCACAGAGCGCAATCGGTTTGAATGCGGGTGTTGTTTTTTGAGGATGTTTGCAACACGGCTAGATCCAATAAAAGCTAGAACATCTATTTTTCCCGATTCCATTAATGTACCCGCGGTATGTTTTCCATCCCCATAAATTACGTTAATTACACCTTTTGGGAAGCAATCGCGAAATGCTTGAAGAAGTGGATGGATAAGGAGAATTCCAAATTTAGCAGGACGGAAAATAACCGTATTTCCCATAATTAATGCAGGGATAAGTGTGGCAAAAGTTTCGTTGAGGGGATAATTATAAGGCCCCATGCAAAGCACAACACCCAGAGGACCGCGGCGAACTTGGGCATAAATTCCTTGATGAAGTTCAATTTTAGCAGTGTCGCGATCGAGTGATTTAACTGCTGCGATTGTATCAACAATATACTCAATTGTGCGATCGAATTCGGCTTCGGAATCGTTTTGATTTTTTCCAATTTCGAACATGAGCCAACGAACGATGGATGAACGATGGACTTCCATGCGCTGAAGAAATTTCTCAATTGCTGCAATACGATCAGACACTTTCAGCGTTGGCCATTCTCCCCTACCCAAATTATAAGCATCGAGCGCCGCTTGCAAAACAGGCTGCATGTGGATGGCTGCCATTTCGGGATAAGAACCTAAGCGTATTGGGGTGATTTGGCCATCAGTATTCTCATAAATTGGAGAGAAAACATCGATGACCTTACCGTGCCATGGAACTAATTCTCCATTGCATAAATATTCGACCTGATTAAGTATTTCGGGCTTAAATTCAGGAGGAATATGATTAAAATCGGGGAATTTATAGACGTTGGATGCAGGACTAAGCATGAATAATTATACAGATAGAATGGTTGCGATACGCAACAACTCATGTTCAAAGTTGTTTACGTTTTTTGTGGCCTGTTCGAAAGGTGTAAATTTAACGTGATTATTTACGATTCCTACCATCACTCCTGAATTACCTGCTAACAGACTTTCAACAGCTACTACTCCCATCCTACTTGCCAAAACTCGATCGGCGACCGTTGGAGAACCACCTCGTTGAACGTGTCCGAGAATCGTAACTTTAGTGTCGTAATGGCTAAAGCGTTCGTTCACTTCTTTGGCAATTCCAATTGAACGTCCGGGTTCACCTCCTTCAGCAACAATTACAAGACTAGAGGATTTTTTACCTGCACCTTTTTCAAGCATATTTACAAGTCCATCAATATCCAAAGGTTGTTCAGGAATCATCGTTGCTTCAGCACCAGATCCAATGGAACTTCGTAAGGCAATTTGTCCAGAATGACGGCCCATTACTTCGATGAAAAATAATCGATTATGAGAAGATGCCGTATCGCGTACTTTATCGATAGCTGAACATGCTGTATTCACTGCGGTATCATAACCAATGGTAAAATCTGTACCATTCAAATCATTGTCGATGGTTCCGGGCAAACCAACAATGGGAATTCCATATTCTTTCGAAAATACTTCAGCTCCTCGAAAAGTACCATCACCACCAATGGCAACAATGGCATCAATTTCATATTCACGTAAATTGTCGTAGGCTTTTTTTCTTCCTTCTGGAGTCATAAACTCCATGCTACGTGCAGTTTTCAAAATGGTGCCACCACGTTGAATGATGTTAGAAACCGAACGACTTGTAAGCACTTTGATATCTCCCGTTATCATTCCATCGTAACCACGATAAATGCCTACAGGTGTTATGTTGTAGAAGATACAAGCACGCACAACAGCGCGCACTGCAGCGTTCATTCCTGGAGCATCTCCACCCGATGTAAAAACCCCTATTCGTTTAATGTTTGTCATAGAAATTGGCAATGTTCAAATATACGTGTTGAAATGACACTTAGAATCAAACAAGTGAAAATTTATCAACATGTATTTATGAGGTGAACTAAACTGCAAGTTGAAAAAATAAGCGTTAAGAGAAAGATAAATTTGAATCAATTTTCGTGTTTCTTTGACACTTACAAATGAAAGTCTATTTTCGCTTTATTATTTTACTGATTCGTTTATCAATATGCCAAAAAATTCAAGTCAAAGGGCTCAATTAAATCCGCATGTATCTGTTGACTGCGTTATATTTGGATTTGATGAAGGTGAATTGAAGGTACTTTTGATTGAGCGGAATATTGAGAGCATTGACAAGCAAACACGGAAATTTTCTTTGCCCGGAAACTTGATTGATGATAACGAAAATTTGGATAAATCGGCCAAGCGAATTTTAAAAGAACTTACTCATTTAGACAATATTTACCTCGAGCAATTTTATGCATTTGGTGATCCTGATCGTGTTAAAAATTCGGCTGATGCTCAATGGTTAAATAAAGTGAGGGATGTTCCCAATGCACGTGTTATTACAGTTGCCTATTACTCACTCGTGAAAATTGGTGACTATCAACCTGCGGCCGATTCCTTCGCTCGAAAGGCATTTTGGTGTCCTGTTTCGGAAGTCCCGCAATTGGCATTTGATCATAATCTGATTTTCGACAAAGCCCTTTCAAGCTTGAAGATAAAATTGAGATTACAACCCATTGGGTTTGAATTACTGCCTCATAAGTTTAGTTTAGGTCAATTGCAAAAAGTGTATGAAACCATTTTAGGAACATCGCTCGACAAACGCAATTTCAGACGTAAAATCCTAAACAAAGGACTATTAAAGGAATTGGAAGAAAAACAAAAAGGCGTTCCTCACAAACGAGCCACATTGTTTGAGTTCGATAAAGTTGCTTATGATCGTTTAAAGTTGGATCAATATTATTTTGAGTTTTAGTTGTTTGTGTCATTGATATCAAGCATCCAATCACATTATTATTAGGTAATTTCCTTGTTTCTCTTCATCGTATTTTTTCATAAAATGAAAGGCTGTTTTTATTAGCATTTAAAAGCAACCATTCATTTGGGATTTACGTCTTTTTTTTTAACACTTAAACAAACCCAATTTTATGATTCTAAAACGCCCCTTATTAACGATTCTACTTTTTGCGAGTTTTGTATGCAATTTATTTTCTGATTTAAATGCTCAAGTAATTAGTAATGAAGGATTTGAAAACACCCAATTTTTACCTGCTGGCTGGTCTTCAGTAGGAAGTTCTACCTTTTGGGGAAGAAGAACAACTACAGGGTCATTTCCAACTTGTACATTTCACAGCGGATCAGCAATGGTTCGATTTAACTGCCACTCCAATCCATCACAACCTGATTCATTTCAAACAATTGCAAGTCCCGTTATTGATTTTTCTAACCGTGGAACAGCCGATGCACCTTTTAGCTTATGGGTTTATCGTGATACGTCATTAATGAACAATCTCGATAGCTTGCAAATTTTGTTTAATACCGTTCCAAATTTAACAGGAGCAACTCCACTCGGAACCATTTTTCGTTGCGCTAAAATTGAGATGCCCGATTCATTCTCAGTAAGTGGATGGCATCAATATACTTTTCATGCTCCACAAGGTTTTACTGCCGATAGTAATTTCTTTTTATTGAGAGGATATAGTTCAGTTGGAGCTGCTGGAAACGGTAACAGTATCTACATCGATGATGTGAGTTGGACGTCTTTTCCAAATCAATGCGATGGCAATCAAACTGCTGGAACGATCAATTCAACAATTAATACCATCTGCAACGGATTGGGAACAACCAACCTCAATGTTACTGAAATTCAAACTGGATTTCTTGGATTAACTTATCAATGGCAAACTACCCAAGATACTCTAGCAGGAACTTGGACCAACATTGGAACTGGTGCATTAACCCAAAGTACAGGAACAATTAATCAAACCACCTATTACAGAATTTATGCAGGTTGTAGTTTCTCTAGTTCTGCCGATACATCCGCGATCTATACCATAACAGTGAGTACGAACCCTACTCCATCGCTTACTTCAACTCCTCAAAACCCAACATTTTGTAATGGAGCAACTGTTCCAACAAGTATTAGTTTAACAGGTGCTGATTTTTACACATGGAGTCCTGCAACGGGAATCGATACTACCTCTGGTCCTAACGTTCTCGCATCTCCAACAAACACTACTCAATACACCATTATTGGAACGGATAGTTTGGGCTGCCAAGGTACTTTGCAGTTGAATGTTCAGGTATCAAATCCTCCTACTTATTCTATGAGTGCAACACCTTCAACAATATGTTACGGCGATAGTTCTCGAGTTCGTGCATCACTTCAAGGTGGATTTGGTGGAACGACATATTTATGGAATCCGGGTGGTCAAACGGTAAGTAATTTCTATGATCATCCAACGGAGAGTACAATTTATTATGTAACCGTTACGAATACTGCAGGATGTTCTAAAATAGACAGCGTTACTGTTGTTGTATTACCTCCACTTCAAACTGGTTTTACTTATACAAATATTGGTGGTACTTTTTCTTTCACAAATACTTCGGTTGGTGATACAGCATCACTTTGGATATTTGGAGATGGTAATGGTAGTTTTGTACAAAATCCAGTCTATACCTTCAACACGCCAGGATCTTATGATGTTCAGTTGATTTCAACGAGTTTTTGTGGGAACGATACAACAATACAAACCATTGTTGTTGAAATTCCTAATGGAATCAATTCGGTTGAATTCTCTGAAAGTGTGAAATTAATTCCCAATCCAGCGAATGATTTTGTTTCACTTAGTTTTCTTGCTCAAGATTCAGAAACAACCGTATCTGTTTTAAATTCAATTGGTCAGATAATGAGCATCACTAAGCTGAATTTAGTTAATGGAAAAATGCAACAAGAAGTCATTTCAATTGCTAATTATCCTGCTGGAATTTATGTTGTTAAAATCGATTCAAAAGATAAAGTAGCAGCAATTCGTTTAATCGTTGAATAAAAAAATGTTCCTGATTTTAAAGCGTCTCGATATCCGAGGCGCTTTTTTTATGACTACTCTTTCCATAAATGCACACATATTTATTCATTATGGTGCACTTGTATTAATGATTGAATTTTAAAAAAATGATACTTACTATAAAACGAAAGCAATGCTTTTCCAATTTTGTCGTTTAGACAATCGAAACTCAAATATCAACAAGCACATAATTATAAACTTGTTGAAATAATCCCTAGAATGGAATGTCTAGTTCGTTTTATTAAAATTCAAGATTGCAGAAAATGAAGCAATTGAAATATTATTCAGTTCAAGTTTTTACTGCAAAACCCTGTTCAAAACTTCCTGAATTTAGCTACCATATTTTCTTAATTTTGCATGAATCAAATTCCAAACGCGTATGAATGAATTTTCAGAAGAATATGAGAATCCGGAGTTCGCTGTTAAACGGTTTGAAACGATGTTGCGTCTCAACGAACAGTACTATTTTGAGCGTGATGATTTAGAGAATATCGTTGAGTTTTATATACACGAAAACCATCATCAAAAGGCATTAAATGCTATAAAGTTTGCATCAGGGCAATACCCAGATTCAACTTATTTCCTTTTGAGAAAATCTCAACTTTTGTCGGCAGATGGCAAGTACGATGATGCTCTGGATTTATTGAATGAAGTAGAGATTTTCGAACCGGGCAACCCCGAAGTTTTCATTACCCGTGGAGGAATTTTCGCAATGTTAGGTCGTTCAGTTGATGCAATCGAATCATACAAAGCAGCTCTGCGCATCGATCGTAACTTTGAAGAAATCTACCTTTTTATTGCATTTGAATTTCAAAATCAAGGAAAATATGGCAAAGCAGCACGATATCTAAAGCGCTGTTTAACAATGAATCCGGACAACGAATCGGCACTTTACGAGATGTCTTTTTGTTTTGACGTAACCGACAAGCTGGAAGCAGGCATTGTATTTTTCAAAAAGTTTATAGACAATAATCCCTATTCAAAAGTGGCTTGGTATGCACTAGGACATTTGTACAGCAAAAAGCAAGAGTATAGCAATGGAATCAAGGCATTTGATTATGCAACCATTATTGATGATGGTTTTGCTAGTGCTTGGTTTAACAAAGCAAATTGCCTGGCCGCATCCGAAAAATACGAAGATGCGATTGAAGCATATAAAGAGATTTTCCGTTTGGAGGAGCCCGATGCTGCTACATTTTTATACATTGGAGAATGTTACGAAAACATCGATCAATATCCTGAAGCATTAAAATATTACCAACGTTCGGCATCATTAGATGAAATGCTTGCCGATGCTTGGGTTGGAATTGGTGTTGTGCTCGATTTTATGGATCAGCGAACAGAAGCATTGGTTCACATCAAAAAAGGAATCAACATCGACCCGAATCGCGGAACATTTTGGTTTATTTTGGGTGACATTCAATTAAAATTGGGATCCTTTCAAGAAGCCGAGGAGGCCTATTTGAAAGTCATAGAATTTGAGCCCGACAATGAAGACATCTGGATTTTCTTTACCAATTTGTTGTTGCAACTTGATCGAAAAGAGGAAGCATACAATTATATTCAGGAGAGTTTTAAATACCATCCTGGACATGCTCGATTGACATTTCAAGCTGCTGAGATTGAGATGCATCGAGGAAATGTTCAAGAAGCGTGTATTTTGGCTGAAATTGCTATGTCTGTAGATCCAGAATTAGGAGTAAAGATTCTAGAAGAATTGCCCCGTTTAGGTATGCAGGCAGAAATTAAAAAAATAATAGAACGATATAGTAACAAAGAATGACACATACATTACCATTTTTACCAGAACGCAGCCCTCAACCACGTGAGTCGGGAGTGACCATGATGATGGACAAAGGATTGAGTACTCGTCAAGCCGAAGATTTCATTGCTCATTCAGGACATTTAGCCGATATTATTAAATTAGGATTTGGCACTTCATTGGTTGCTCGAAATGTGAAAGAGAAAATCAAGCTCTATCAAGATGCTGGTTTGAGAGTTTACGTTGGAGGTACATTATTCGAGGCTTTTATTGTTCGAAATAAATTTGATGATTATCGCAAGTACATCGATAATTTAGGACTTGATACCTGCGAAGTTTCGGATGGCTCTATTGTATTAGATCATAAAGTAAAATGTAATTATATTTCGAAATTAGCAAAAGACTACCGAGTGCTTTCTGAAGTAGGATCTAAAGAAGCAGGCATTTTAATTGCGCCGGCAAAATGGATTTCAATGATGAAAGCTGAATTGGATGCGGGTTCTTGGAAAGTAATTGCTGAAGCTCGCGAAAGTGGGAATGTCGGGATTTATCGACCAAACGGAACAGCACACGTTGTATTGGTAAATCGTATTTTATCTAAAATTCCATCTGACCGCATTTTATGGGAAGCGCCAGGTAAATCACAACAAGCTTGGTTTATCAAATTAATTGGCGCCAATGTAAACTTGGGTAATATATCGCACGACGATGTAATTCCATTGGAAACGCTGCGATTGGGATTACGTGGCGATACCTTCTTCCAATTTTTACCTGAAGAATTTCATAAACTAAAACAGACCGTATAAAATGAAAGAAATCTCTGTTAGCGAACTTAAAAACTGGAGAGACGAAGGCGTTATTCATCAGTTAATTGATGTCCGTGAAGAATTTGAATACGATGCAGCAAACATCCAAGGCGAATTAATTCCCATGGGAAGTATTCCAGATAATTTATCCTCTGTTCGCAAAGATATTCCAGTTGTTTTGCAATGTAAATCAGGAGCACGGTCTTCGAATATTGCACGCTATCTGGAACAACAAGGATTTACCAATGTGTATAATTTGAGCGGTGGTATTTTTGCTTGGATTGATCAGATTGATCCTTCAATGAGTAAATATTAAACGATGCGTCAATACGGACTTATTGGCAAAAAACTGAGTCATACCTTCTCCCCTGCTTGGTTTGCCAAAAAATTCGATCGAGAATCTATCATCGATGCGCGTTACGATGCGTTTGAATTAGCAAGCATCGATGAGTTTCCTCAATTTATACTGCAAACACCCAATCTGCGTGGATTCAATGTAACCATTCCATACAAACAAGAAATCTGTGCCTTTTTGGACGAAATTTATGGTCCGGCAGAAGTATTACAAGTTGTGAATACGGTTGTGGTGCAAGAAGAAACAGTTCCATTTGAAAGACAAAAAATTCCAGGCTTTCGGTTGAAAGGATTTAATACCGACATATACGGATTCAAAGAATCTATTAAACCACTCATGCGACCATGGTTTGAACGTGCATTGATTTTGGGAACTGGCGCAAGTGCATCATCGGTAGCTTATGTTTTATACAAACTCGGAGTAGATACTTTATTTGTAAGTAGGAATCCCGAGGGTGATCAAGAAATTGGATGGGAAGATATTAATGAACATGTTATTCATTTTCATCCGCTTATAATCAACACAACTCCCATCGGACAATTTCCCAATGAGGATGCATTTCCTCAATTACCTTATCATTTGCTAAGTGATAAACATTTGTTGTACGATTTGATATACAACCCAACAGAATCAACATTTTTACAAAAAGGGAAAGCCAACAAATCCATGGTTCATAATGGACAATCGATGTTGGAAATGCAAGCGGAACAAAGCTGGCGAACTTGGCAAAATGCAGAGCAATAGAATCTAGTCTTAAAGTAATTCTTTGAACATTATTTTTTATTTTTCGGGATAGTATTATTCTTGTTTGTACATTGATCAAAACTTGTTGTTTGTCTATTTTGGGGAATATGAAATTATTAGTTAACCTATTATTTTGCACTTTCATCACTATCAACTTTGTTAAAGCTCAAATTCCAATTTCATCTTTATTGAAATCCAATTATTTTTTGGTTTCAGAAAAAACGAAGTTTCAAGAGCAAGTAAAACCAAGCTTTTTTGAGGAAAGGATTTCAAGTGAAACGCGCAAAGAACATCGTGAATCATTTGTAATTGAACGCTTTATTCGATTTAAAGAAAAGGGAATTACAGAATCGGAATACACTCGAAAATACAAGCTTGATTCAGAGCAAATTTTGCACTGGAAAGACAACTCAGCGTGGATTGAAATTGATAGAAAAAAGAAAAATCAAACGGGTTTATTGTGTGGAAAAAAGGGAATAATCAATCAGGTTCTTATCCTTCAAAAGAATACTAATATTCCCGCTACAGAAATATATTCCTTGGAAAATGATTCAACTTGGTTTATTGTATTTAAACCCGAATTGAATTGCGTTGAGTTAGAGAGTACCGGAAATACACAACGGCGCTATATGCTTGGGCATATTTATGAAAACATGGGAAATATTCGTCCAGGAATTGCACTCGGCGATTTGCTAAACAAACAATTTTCAATTGGAGATAAACTTCAAATTCTTTATACATCCGAATTCATTGATTCTACAGGGATGTATTTCATCAAAAAACCTAATCAACTTATGGAGCATACCATTTTAAAAAAATGGAATGATTTGGGTAATGAAAATGTAACATTTTCAACATGGGTAAATAATATTCAATCGGGTACACGCGAAAATTTAGGAGAGAAAACAATCTCAATTTTTGAAGATGCGATAATTATTGGAAATGATATGATGATTGGAGATACGCTGTATACGAGCCAATTGAAAATAATGCCACCATTAAAAGATGAAACTCTTCATCCCTTCAATCCTTTAGAGAATTTGTTCGATCCTCTAATTATAGCATATTGGAATGAAACAGATTCTTTGAAAAACAAAAAGATTACGTACAATAGTTTTTGGACCAATAATTACTTAGGTCGGGTATGTTGGCTTCCTGACTTTCCAATTTTATGGAGGGATAATGGAGAAAATATCCAAGGGCAAATAGTTTATTACAAGAAAGATACAATACAAGTTGGAGAAGAATTTATCATTCCAACACATACCGAATTACATATCGATGAAATAAGCTTGTATAAAAATGAACTTTTGATGAAGATATCGAGTGAAAAATCAACTGACATTCAATTAACTATCTTTAGTCAATCGGGAGAAGAAATTAAACTCGATAAATCAATTATTAAACTCAATGCTGGCAAAACCCAATTTTCTTATAATCTACCTAATATACAGATGAATGAAACCGTTCAAATTAAGTTAAATATGAACAATAATAATAATGATCTCATTCAGGAATATCGCATTATGTCTCGTGAAAACAATTAAAATAAATTCAATCGTATGAAAGTTCAATTGCTTTACTTTTTATTATTCCTAGGACTTCAATTCTCTGTTAATGGACAGTCTGTATTTATAGATAAAGCACTTTCTGCAAATGATCATAAGCGAAAAATTCCATTGTTTGATGCTATCAATTTAGGTTTTAATGGCGTTTCGGTGGAGTTAAAATTGAAAAAAAACGGAGAACTTTACTGTGGAAATAATACATTCAAAGAATTGTATTTAGAACCATTGAAAGTGAAATCCGAAAATGGAATCAAAAACATCCATCCAACACATACCGATGAATTTATTATATTTTTAAAAATTGTTAGTGATAGCAATTCAACATTCGAAGCATTAGTGAAGGAAATTGAGCCATATAAAGATATTTTAACTTCTTTTGAAGGAACGAAGCGAAATAAGAAACCGGTTCGAATTGTCATTGGTGGCAATGTTCCTTTTTCAAAGATTTTCAATTCAGACAAACGCTATCTTTTCGCAGAAGAATCGGTGCTGAAGCTAGATTATTCGAAAGACCAAACCTTCACTTTTTTTGCAGGCCTCTCTATAAAAAACAACTATAAATGGAAAGGTGAGAAAAATATGCCGAACATGGAATATATGAACTTGATAACCCATGTGAAAAATGCGCATAAAGCGGGTCGTTTGGTCCGATTGTACGATGTACCAGAGATGCCTAATGCCTTCGATATTCTATATGGTTCGGGCATTGATTTCATTGAAATTGAAGATATTATAAGTTTTTCAATATATTGGCAGAATCGGAAAAACAATTAAATTACAATTCAACATACTAACATTTCACATCTCATAATTAATGTGATGTGTTTGCGTTAGAGGATGAATCATTCCGAAATTCGCATTATGTTGAATCGCGTTTCATTAATTTTCAGGAATAGTTGGAAGTATATCCGTAAGCCATTGCTCTGGCTTAGTATATCTTTTACTGCATTACTGATAATTGCCTCTCTTTTGGCATATATTTTTGAAGACGATGTAAAAGCCTATTTCCTTCAGAAAATTAACACCCAGCTGAATATCCGAGTTGAAATTGGTAAGATCGATTTTAGTTTGCTCAGTCATTTTCCTCAAGCAAGCATTTCACTTGAAAAGGTTGTTGCCCATCATTCAAAACCATACAAGGGAAAAGGTAATCTCATTGAGGCTGAACAAATTGATTTCAGCTTTAGTGTGTTCGAATTATTCATTGGTAATTATTCAATAAACCGCATTGACATTCAAAATGGATCTATTAATATTCATAGAGATGCTCAAGGCGTGGTTAATTACGATTTATTAAAACCGGGAAATAACGATACAAATGAACGCGTCGATTTTAAGTTAAATGCAGTTTTCGCAACGAATGTAAATATGACGATTGAAGATGTTCCGTCCGATTTTTCCACTTCGTATTTAATCAAAAAAGGCAAGTTTAAAGGCGATTTGTCGAATGATATTTTCACACTTAAGGTGGCAAGTGATCTTGAAATCGAGCAATTGAAATCCGATAAAATTGCCTGGATTAAAGAACGTCATGTATACATTGAAATGGGTATTGAAATAAATAAAAAGACCCAAGTTTATACCTTCATTGATGGAGGTATTCAACTAGCCGATTTGAAATTCAACGTATCAGGTAAAATACAAAACAAGGACGTCATAGGTATGGACCTTCAATTTGGTGGAGTCGACTTAGATATTAGTTCTTTTTTATCGCTTTTACCCAAAGAATATTCGAAGGTAATAACCAAATACAAAAGCGATGGGAAATTTTATTGCGATGCAACACTTAAAGGTAATTGGAGCAAAAATGAACATCCTTATTTCAATGCAGAATTTAAGATTGAAGACGGAACTATTCGTCAGATTGAACACGATATTGAATTGAAGAATGTAAAGTTAAGCGGACGCATTCACAATGGAAGTAAACATTCATTAGAGAGCTCGGTACTTGATTTAAATAAGGTTTATGCTGAGTTAAATGATGGAAAAGCAAGTGGTGAAATTCACCTACGTAACTTCAAAAATCCCTATATAAAAGCTAATACTTCAGCATCGTTCAATTTATTGGATTTAGAAAAATTCTTTTCACTCAAACCCGTTCATTTTGTTTCTGGAAATGCTAGTTTGAATATCGCTATTGAAGGAGAATTAAAGAATAATACTCTTATTTCACATGCACCTTCTGAAATAATCAAGGCGGAAGGTTTGTTAAAGTTAAACGATGTTGCATTTAACATTGAAGGCGATTCATTAGCATATACAGGATTTTCGGGAAATTTCGATTTTAACAACAACGATGTTCGTGTCGATAATTTTAAAGGGAAGGCTGGAAAAACCGATTTCCTAATGAAAGGTACTTTGGGCAATGTGTTTGGTTATTTATTTAGCAAAGATCAAGCAATCACAATCACTTCAACAGTGCAAAGTAATTTGGTTTATTTGGATGAATTGTTTGCCCGTCATGCATCTAATTCGAACGACAATGATTACCGTTTTCGTATTTCTCCGAGACTAAAACTCAAGCTCAATGCACGTGTTAATCAATTGCAATTCCGGAAGTTTATTGCTCGAAACATTGTAGGTGATTTCCGACTGGATAATCGTGAATTAATTGCTGAAAAACTTGACCTAAAAACAATGGGCGGCAATATTCGTTTGGCTGGTTCTGTGAATGGAAAACTAGAAAAACATCTCATATTGATTTGCACGGCTAATTTAAAGAAAGTTGACATTACTCAAGTATTTAATGAATGTGAGGATTTTGGTCAAGATGTTTTGAAGAAAGAGAATATACAAGGTAAATTGGATGCTGATTTTCAACTAAATACGCTTGTATCTTCGGGATTAGTTATTGACCTCGATAAATTGTTTGCAACAGCCAACATCGTTATAAATGAAGGAGCACTTCTTAATTTTGAGCCATTAAATAATTTATCGCGCTTTATTAGTTTGGATGAGTTACGAAATGTGCGTTTCTCATCATTAAAAAATCAGATTGAAATTCGAAATCGAAACGTTATTATTCCACGAATGGACATTGTTTCGAATGCACTCAACATAGGAGTATCTGGCACGCATAATTTCGACAATGTAGTTGATTATCATTTCGAATTATTTTTATCCGATTTATTAGCAAAGAAAGCGCGGAAATCAAAAAAAGAAAACGAAGAATTTGGAGTGATTGAAGATGATGGATTAGGGAAAACACGTTTGTTTATTTCCATGAAAGGCCCTGTTAACAAACCAAGCATTTCATACGATAGTAAAGGAATGCAACAGAAATTTCGGGAGGATTTGAAAAATGAAAAGAAATCAATGAAGCAAATTCTCAAAGAAGAGTTTGGATTGTTTAAAAAAGATACCAGTTTAATTCAAGACAAAAGAGATCCAACTAAAAAGACTTCAACAAAAAAGAAAGTGCTTATTGAATTTGATAATTAAAATGCATAAATGATATCACGCATTAACATTAAATAATCTTCCAATAATGAATACTAGTGCTCCCGACCCCAATTTATTATTGGACTTAGTAAAAATGCGCATGCCGTTTGGGAAATTCAAAGGAATAATTTTGAAAGATCTTCCTGTAAATTATTTAGAGTGGTTCGACCGAAATGGTTTTCCAGAAGGTAAATTAGGAATGCTCCTACAAACGTTATTGGTAATAAAAAGTAATGGACTCGAGGATTTATTGAAAAAATTATAGATTCTCGTTTTTGGTCAAAGAAGAAGATTAAAAAGCAGTTTTATTATTAGTGGAAATATGCTGATTTTTCGATGTGCTGATATTTCGATGTGCTAATGTGCTAATTAAATTTAGTGTGTTTCATCAGCACATCTTTTTTATCATCAGCACATTTTTTTTCATCAGCACATTTTTTTATCACAACATTAGCACATCATCCGATAGCTATAGCAATGAACCCGTGACCTCAGGGTTATGAAAGCTGAAATGGGTGTTTTGGTACAACATTTAATGAACCTTAATGGCCTCATTATATGTATTATATGGTTTTTTAGGAAACATTAGAAACCATTAGAAAACAGCAAAAAACACCATTTGTTGTACCATTGTTGTACCATTGTTGTACCCCATTTAACTCATTAAGTTGATATCAACAGTACATTGAAAAAACAACGAAAAAACACCATTTTTTACCATTTTTATACCCGATTTAACTCATTAAATTGAAATAAAATAGTACATTAAAAAAACACCATTTTTTACCGTATTTACTCATTAAATTGATATAAAATAGTACATTTGTTGTACCTTAAAATTGACCCTAAGGTTATAAAATAGCATGGCATCCGTTAAAATTGTCCTCAGAAAAAAAAAGAAAGATGATGGAAGTTACCCGCTTGCAATCCGGATTACGAAAGACAGAAAAACATCGTACTTACACATTGATCAAAGCATTCAAGAAGAATATTGGGATGCTAAACAGAATCTAGTAAGGAAGTCCCATCCCAACTCAGAGCGATTAAATAACTACTTGCTGAAGAGACTTGCTGAAGTCAATGGCAAAGCTTTGGAACTCGAAACACAAAAGCAAGATGTATCATCGAAGGTTGTTAAAAGAAACATGAAGCCAGCTGCTGGACTTACATTCATTGCATTGGCCAAACAATATCTAAGCAATCTAGAGAAGAGCGGAAAATACAACAGACTAAATACTGACCGCTCAAGAATTAAACATTTTAAGGAATTCCTAAAAGGCGAGGATTTGCCGATGAAGGAAATAACCGTTCAAATGCTTGAAAATTATAAAGCATACCTTGTTAAAACAAGAAGTATCAGCGAGCGGACCATCATGAATCATTTGACTGTCATTCGCACCCTTTTCGGAATGGCATTGGCTGAAGATCAAGAGTTGATTAGATACTATCCCTTTGGAAGAGGAAAGATTCGTATTAAGAGTCCAGAGTCAGTAAAAATTGGATTGACGTCATCGGAAGTGCTGCTAATGGAAAATGCTGAGTTAATTTTATTTTCAAGAATGGATCATGCTCGAAATATTTGGCTCATGGCTTTCTATTTTGCAGGAATGCGTGTATCGGATGTGTTGCGATTGAAATGGTCGGACTTTCATGATGAACGCCTTCATTATATAATGGGTAAAAATGAAAAGGTGGGATCATTGAAAATTCCTGAGAAAGCAGCCATCATCCTTCAAAAATATAAAGCGACCAAGGATAAAAGCGATTTGGTATTCCCCTATCTCAAAACAGTCAAGGACTTTAAAGACAAATTTGAAATTCAAAGGAAGATTGCCTTTACTGTAGCGAACCTAAATAAAAGCTTAAAACAAATAGGAGAAGACCTCAAAATCGACAAGAAGCTAACCCTCCATATCGCCAGACATACGTTCGGCAACATCTCGGGCGATAAGATTTCAATTCAAATGCTCCAGAAACTTTATCGCCACTCATCAATCACAACAACGATTGGTTATCAATCGAGCTTCATACACAAAGATGCTGACGATGCTTTAGATGCAGTTTTGGGAATGTGAGTCCCTCCTACCCTATTCGAGAATTTATCTAAAAAACTGATTTTGGTAGAAATTCGCTGGAAATGATGAAAAATCGAATGTAAATATGATACCATGTGATTTTAATCGCTGATAATCGATGGAAATCGCTGAAAATCGATGGAAATCGCTGAAAATCGATTAGCATCGCTCGGAATCGATTAGAATTGATTGAAATTGATCGTTGGAACTAGCATTTTGATTGATTGAATAACAATTCAGGGCAGTATCGATTTATATCAGAGATTACTTCCAGAATGCAAATAAGTTGCAGTGGGCTTTTTTAGGTTTGAGAATTATGAGAATGTTTATGCCATTCGATAATGTAATTGGGCGGTTGGGTTTTATAACATACATTTGAATGGATAATTAGATGGATTGAACTATCGTATATAAGATAGTTAGCGGTAATTATTAAAGACATTCGTTTTATGAGATTAATTTTACCAATCATAGTCGTTTCTCAATTTTTTTGCACTTCACTTTGGTTTGCTGGAAACTCTATAGTATCAGACATAACAAGAGACCTAAATCTTGACCACCATTTTTTAGCTCACCTTACAAGTGCTATTCAATTTGGATTTATCTCAGGGACTTTAGTATTCGCAGTTTTCACTATTTCAGACCGTTTTTCACCATCATTAGTATTTTTCTGTAGCTCTATTCTTGCAGGACTTTTTAATCTTGGAATAAGCATTAACAATATTGACTCAACTGAAATACTTTTGTTTAGATTTTTAACTGGATTTTTTCTTGCTGGGATTTATCCTGTTGGTATGAAAATAGCGTCCGATTATTATCATAAAGGTTTAGGGAAATCTTTAGGATTTTTAGTTGGTGCTCTAGTTCTGGGTACAGCGTTCCCTCATTTATTGAAAAATGTTATTATAGGCTTTCCTTGGAAATACATTATTTATTCTACTACAATTCTGTCTGTTATAGGCGGACTTACTATCCTGTTATTTGTTCCTGATGGACCTTATCGAAAATCTGTACAAAAAATTAAGCTCACGGAATTTCTGACAGGGTTCAAGAATAAGAATTTTCGTTCTGTTTCATTTGGATACTTCGGACATATGTGGGAACTCTATACCTTTTGGGCTTTCGTTCCAATAATGCTGTCATCATATAATAATCATTATCCTGCAATACATCTTAATGTTTCCTTGTTATCATTTTTTATAATTGCTTCTGGTGCTTTAGCTTGTGCTTTTAGCGGAATACTTTCGCAATATTTTGGTGCAAAAAAAATAGCCACACTATCATTATTTATATCTTGCTTATGTTGCGTTATTTCTCCATTTTTTTTATTTTCTAACTCTTATGTTCAATTCATTGTCTTTCTATTCATTTGGGGGCTTTCAGTAATAGCCGACTCTCCTTTATTTTCAACTTTAGTTGCTCAAAACGCACCGGAGGAATCACGGGGAACTTCACTTACAATTGTAAATTGCATTGGGTTCTCCATCACCATTTTTAGTATTCAATTTATTAATTTGCTTTCAGACAAAGTAAATGCTCAATATATCTATATGTTACTTGCAATCGGACCTATACTTGGACTTATTACATTATTGAGAAACAGAATAACTACCGCTAACAGCGGGTTTAAGAAATTGGCGGTTCAGTGGTTAAATTAAGTTCTGTTTTCCAATCAAACTTTCGTGCAGGTTGACAGTTTTGTGCTCCGAAATCGCCAACTTCTTAAACCCGCAAAACGTTACAGGCAACTGAAGCCATCCGGTAGCTAATCAGCAGTACACTAGAATAATTGAAACACAAGAATTACATTTAGAAAACTTCAAGAATATTGATTACTTTTGAAGTAAAGAAACATTTACTATGAGCGCCATTATAATTAAAGCAGACGACAAGAGTAATAAGATTCTCAAAGAGTTAGCAAAGAGACTAGGAGCTAATGTTGTTAGTCTGAAAGATAATCAATATGAAGACTTTCTTTTAGGAACAATCATCGATTCTGAGAAAACTGGAATAGATGCTTCTAGAGAAGAAGTTTTTCAAAAACTCAAGAAGAAATGATAGTCAGATTTGACAAATCATTCATTAAAGCTCTTGATAAAATCAAGGATAAAACTGTCCTAAAAAGAATTGAATCAGTTATTCAAAAAGCAGAAGAAGCTGAAGTTCTCGAGCAAATATCAAACACCAAAAAGCTTATCGGATTTACTGTTTACTACAGAATAAAAATCGGTGACTATAGAATCGGGTTAGAACTAATTAGTTCAAATGAAATTAGATTGATTACGATTTTGCATAGAAAAGATATCTACAAGAAGTTTCCATAAAATGAATTTCAGCTGCATATAACATATAAGGCTTAAACGCGTGTAGCGAAGCGGAGCAGCGATTTAAGCCTGTGTTGAAACAAGCTTCAGTAGTTTATAATCACGAAATTTATTCTTTATGCACTTTCAATCAAACTGATTGATTATTTCTAAACCATATTTGCAGAATGTATGGTGGCAATTTGTTTTATTCAGATTAAATTAACTTGCTAATTTTGATTATTAAATAAAGTAAAATGTTTTTTTAAAAATAAAAAACATTTTTGTTCACTTTAGGCAATATTGTGGCTGTTCGTTCTGATGGAACAAATTCTTCTGTGTCATTTTTGTATCTCGACTTTAATATCTTTTTTGTTTCTGTGTAATTCTGGAGGTGCATTGGCATCAAAGCATAGAATTCGGTTCATGAAGCCTTTTTTGCAATATGGGCAACGATATGAGTTTTGTGAAATCGATGCGCTCCCACTCATTGCGGTTGGTTTATTGTTTTGATTTTGAATCAATATCCCTATTTGCATCTGATGTTTTTTCAAATCGTTTTTATTGCGAGAAGCTAAAAATCCATAGTGACGAATTTTTACATACCGCAGTGGTAGGATATGCATACAAAATCTTCTCAAAAACTCACTTGCTTCGAGTGTCATAAGTTTTTGAACTCCTCCCGCTAAATAATCTTTGTAAGAGAAGGATACTTTTCCATCCTCTATTTTTTTGATTCGATGATTACCAATGGCGATTTTATGAGAATAACGACCTATGTATTCAATCACTTGCTTGGGTCCACCAAATGGTTGTTTTGCATACACCACCCAGTTCAAATTATAGAGTTTTTTACGAAGTGGAACATCCATCGGCTCATTGGCCTGTTTGAGAAAAGCTATAAGCTTTTCCATAAACTTGTTTTTGTAAACAATGCTCATGGCTTTGATTGGAAATAAATATTTACCATCTCTCTTTGCACTTTTCCAATAACCAGCATCGGTAAATCCACCTCCGGGAACTATCATGTGAACATGTGGGTGTAGACTTAGGTTTTGTCCCCATGTATGAAGCAGCGACACCATGCCCATGTTTGCTCCGAGATGCTTTTTATCTCGACCGAATGTTTGTACGGTTTCATTGCTTGCTGCAAAAAGTATGTTGTATAACTCTCTGGGATGATGGATGCAAAATACATTGAGATCCGATGGTATGGTAAATACCAAATGGAAGTAGGTACAGGGCAATAAATCGCCTTGACGAGCTTCTATCCAACGCTCGCGCTCACCACCCTGACACTTTGGGCAATGACGATTGCGGCATGAGTTGTAACTGATGTGGGTCTTTCCACAACATGTGTTGTCACATTTATCCACGTGTCCACCGAGCGCAGATGTTCTGCATCGCTCAATGGCACTAAGTGTGCGCAAGCAATGTGCACTTACTTTGTGATTCTTTAAAAAGTTCTCTTTGTAATCAGTTACAATCTGCGCCAGCTCAAAAGCTGGCTTCTTCATACATTCTTTCTGTAAAGAGTATCCAGCGGGCTGAATGCGGCCTTTGGCTTTACTACTGCAACATGCAAATAGACTAAGGTTGTTCGCATATCTTTGTGACCAAGAAGTCGTTGGATAGAATGGATATCGAGGCCATCTTCAAGTAGATGCGTTGCAAAACTGTGACGCAGTGTGTGCATACTCACCTGTTTTATGATCTCAGTTTTTCGTAGGGCCTCATTGATAATATATTGAATGCTGCGACCACCCATAGGCTCACCCGGTGTTTGTCCTTCGAATAGATAGACCTGTGGTTTTACCTCGTGTAGATAATTTTTAAAACGACTAGCAATGAAGTCCGACAACACAACATAACGGTCTTTTCTGCCTTTGCCCATTTTGATGCGAACTTGTTTACGGTCAAGATCTACATCCGATATTTTTATCAAACGAAGTTCATTCATACGAAGACCTCCGGCATAAGCAAACGCAAGTAAGAATCTGTGTTTGAGTAAACGAGGAGCGGCAAAAAGTAATTTGCATTCTTCCTTAGACATAACTACAGGAAGTTTTTCTTCCTTTTTAATGCTGGGCATAGCAATGGCTTTTTCTTCCATTCCAAAGAGCCGAAACCAATGACGAAGACCATACACAGCTTGTTTAAAATAACTGCGCGATTGTTTTTCGTGCACCGTCATTCGGTACAAATACGAATTGATTTCCTCCACCGAAATCTCGTGAGGAACTCGACCAAAATGAAGAGCAATAGCTGCAATGCTTCTTCCGTAATTACTGATCAGACTAGGACTCTTCTGATCGATACTAACACGTTCTACAAACTTTGCATAGGCTGCTTTGAAACCAACAACATTAGTCTTTGCTTGCATAACAAAGGTGTTGTACTGACGATTTTTGTAACTCATAATTAATTTGTTTTTTTAATTATGAGTACGTAATAAAATAAAATACAGATTTTTGTATTCTTGTGCGTAAGAAGGCTACTGAAGGTTTTGTTCAACAGCACACACCAGCAAAGCCATGCATTTCGGGCGTTTGAGGCATTCGTTTTTCTTTGTACATTCGTCTAATCTGAAGCATTGCGTTTCCCATTTCCGCTCATCGCAAAGCTGCGGCACGATAAAGGTCAGTTTAACAAACCATTAACCATTAAAAAAACAAGAACATGAAAAAGCTAACAATCATATCTGCCATTTTTATCATAAATGGCTATGCAAATTCACAAACCATTAGTGTTACATTATCTACATCCGCAATTACTTTTCAAGATGCAGATTTAGGAGCTATGGCATTTGACGACATAGACAATGACGGAGATAAAGATTTATTAATTACTGGTATAGGTTCAAATAACCCTGTTAAAACAACATTATATTTAAATGATGGTTCCGGCAATTTTGCAGAAGCAACTGGAACTGCTTTTGTTAATGTTAATAACAGCGCTGTAGGTTTTGCCCATGTTAATAATGATGATTTTATTGATCTTTATATAACTGGTGGTTCTGATGGTGGAAGATCTTCCAATTTGTATATTAACAACGGTAACGGAACTTTCTCAATACCTACAAGTCCATTTCCACTTAGTGCTGATGGTAGTTTTGCTTTTGAAGATATTGACAATGATGATGATAATGACGTTATTATTACTGGAACTGGAGGTATAAGTGGTGTTGGTGTTGGATTTACAAAATTATATACTAATAATGGTTCTGGTATTTTTTCCGAAGTTTTAACAACACCTTTTGACCAGTTAAGATTAAGCTCTGTTGTTTTTATTGATGCAGAAAATGATGGTGATAAAGATATTATTTTATCAGGAAAAAATAGTAATGACAATAATTTAACTAAACTTTATTTAAACAATGGTCTTGGTGTTTTTACAGTATCATCTTCAACATCTTTTGCTGGTATTTCTGACGGAGATTTGGCTGTGGCAGATTCAGACAATGATGGTGATATGGATGTAATTATAAATGGTGGTTCATCACAAGGCGGAATTACAAAGTTGTATACCAATAACGGCAGCGGAGTTTTTACAGAAGTTACAACAACGCCTTTTATTGGTACTCAGGTTGGAGCAGTTGAATTTGCTGACTTTGATAATGATGGTTTTAAAGACATTATTGTTTTGGGAGCTAGAATTGGAATTCCTTCGGCTATGTGTAAAATTTATCAAAATCAGGGTAATAATACTTTTGTAGAATCTAATGATTTAATTGGTTGTTATTTAGCATGTATAGCAATTGCAGATATAGATAATGATACCGATTTGGATTTTATTACAGGAGGCACTCATCTAGTAAATCCAACATATACCCCACATTTATATTTAAATAACTTGAATAGCCCACTCGGTGTTTTTGATTTTCATAATAGAATAAATGTATCCTACTACCCAAATCCAGCAGAAGATTTTGTAAATATAAAATCTGTCAATACTATTGAAAAAATTACTATGTTTAATATCTTAGGTGAGGTTGTTTTGACAAACGTTGTCAATGATCAAAACTGTAAAATAGATGTTAGTTTGTTATCACCTGGTTCTTATTTTATTAAATTGGAGAATAAGGGTCAAATTCAAACGATTAAATTACTTAAATCATAATACTTACAATAAGAAAACCGAACCGCTAACAGCGCACAAGCGCAACCCGAAAAGGGTATACGCCTGTGCGCGATACGTTGTGAGCTATTACTTCCGTATTTACCGGTAAATAACCTTTAAAAAACATATTATGAAAAACATTTTAGCCTTATTAATACTGACATTTTCAAGCATTTGTTTAGCACAAACCAGTGAAAAAGTAAAAGGAGAAAAATTTGAATATTCAGATGTTGGACTAAATGATTATGTAATAACAAATATTGAAGGAAAAACTAAAGAAGAAATGTATAAAAAAGCTATGAATTGGGTTATAGAAACTTATAAAAATCCAGACGCAGTTTTAAAAATGAATATTGAAAATGAAAAGTTTCGCATTGATGGAATTGCATTTGGCGTAGTAAAAGTCAAAGGAATTTCATTGAATTTAGGATATGTAATTGAAATAAGTTTCCGAGATAATAAATATAGGTTTGAACTTATTTCATTACTATATGACAATGCTACAGATTACAAAAAAATGCCAAATTTTAAAACAGACCCAAAGTTGGTTAAAAATTTTGGTAACTCACCAGCAGAAATTGAAAACTACTTTAACACGCTTAACAAAAGTTTAGAAATATATATTGTTGGAAAAGCAGAAGAAAAATGGTAACAGCTCATAACAGCCGTTTGTAGCAACTGCGAAGCATGCGCTTCTCTGGAAAATCCTGCGGATTTTCAAAAGGAGTTTTGTACTTGGAGTTTTTAGTGTTAAATTTATACCAGCTGCTATGAAAATTGTGGCACCAAAAGCAAATCCGGGATTGTTTTTGCCGATGGCCCTTGCGGTTACTTTCCCTTTCAACATTACCCTTGGCTTCCCTATATATCTTGCTATAATTCTTAATTAATAACTACAACTATTCATTAGCAATTTTAAATGATTCTTTAATCTCGATTAATTATTGATAAAATAATTACTTTTGCCAACTGATCCTATGCCAAAAGCCTACAGGAACCAAGTTAAACAGTAATACATGATTATTCCAAAGACAAAAGAAGAGATTGCATTAATGCGTGAAAGTGCGTTATTGGTATCTAAAACCCTGGGGGAAGTTGCTAAAGTTATTAAACCGGGAGTTACTACATTACAATTAGACAAATTAGCAGAAGAATTTATAAGAGATAATGGAGGTGTTCCTGGATTTCTTGGACTTTATGGTTTTCCGAATACGTTATGTATGAGTCCTAACGCACAAGTTGTACATGGAATTCCGAATAACGTTCCGCTTAAGGAGGGCGATGTGATTTCAGTAGATT
>Ga0304730_1000160_pt1 | contig 60794 bp, 35 predicted proteins | sample M_130628_MF_Meta_FD_190474 | JGI IMG/M metagenome (GOLD analysis project Ga0304730, IMG submission 190474) | Freshwater microbial communities from Lake Montjoie, Canada to study carbon cycling - M_130628_MF_MetaG (v2) (version 2) | ecosystem: Environmental > Aquatic > Freshwater > Lake | place... | reverse complement strand
CCAGCAGTTTGTGCAGCAAATGATACGTTGCCACCAGCACAAATTGTTTGTGAAACTGGCGCTGATACTATTGTTGGCGGAGTTGTTACCGTTAATGTTGCCGATAATGAAGTAGCGCTTGATGGACAATCATTGGTTACGATAACCCTGTATTTATTACCGCTTATTCCTAACCCTGCATTATTGATTGTATATGTCGCACTTGTTGCACCGCTTATATTATTAAACGTCAAACCTCCATCATTACTCACTTGCCATTGATACGTTGGGTTTGTACCAGTAATTGTTGGACTAAATGTTACGTTTCCACCAACACATGCTGTTACATCTGATGGAGGCGTTCCAATAGCTGCTGCCAGACAGGTATTTTGTGGAGTGATGATGGTAAACGTATCGGTAATGCCTACACGAATACCATTGCTTCCATACAAGTTGCTTTGAATTTCAACGACAGCTTGTTTTTTAAATGCGATATCATCTACGTACCATCCTTCTAAATTTGTACCTACATCAGTAGTAAATCTAAATCTGATTTTTATGTTTTGATTTGCATATGGAGTTAGATTCACTTTTGTTTTGATAAATTTATTGTCACTACTTCCAGACCATGCTTTTCTACCATTCAATAATGTAGTTGCATCCATGGTTGCAATGTATCCACCTGCTAAGAAGTTTGGTTGCATATCATTCCAAGTTGCCCCTCCGTCTGTACTTGCTTCTATCACACCTCCATCATAAGTGCTCTCGCAATTAAACCAATGACGGAAAGTTAATGGCGGCGGAGTTGCCCCAAGTGCAATTGCATTTGTCAATACCAATGATTGATCTGATTGAACATCAAGATTTGTTGAAAAATATGATTTAGTAGGGCTAAAGCTTCTTGCATTTGAAACTATCCAGTTGCCTGTTGTGGTAGATGTTGTTGTCCAATATGGCGAAGTGCCCGGACCATTTGCTGAATCTTCAAATAAATTTACCGTTGGGAAATAGCTTCCCGGATTGGTTCTTACTGTAAATGAATATTGTTGTGTTTGTCCTGCTGCTTGTGTTACAGTAAAACTAACCACACGATTCCCTGCATTATACGTTCCTCCACTTACATAAGTAACGTTTGTAGGCAAAGTATCTGTAAGTAAAAAATTGGTAATTCCTCCACAATTATCTGTGGTTATAGTATTGGTGTACGTAACATTATCACCTTCCAAAACTTGTTGCACACTTTGTGTTAATCTTAATGTTGCTGTTCCAACGGTAAAATCTGCTACTTGATCCGTTACACTTCCAGATGAACCTTGAGAAGCAAAAGCGCCCATTCCTCTTCTTCTGAATGCTTCCCAAATGGCGCATAAATGTGCGCCACCATATAGAATTCGATCGGCTTCCAAAATCCCATTTCTGCCATCAATAAATCCTGGACTACATGGTTGAAGCTTCATTCCTTCTGTCACCAAACGCAATGCTATGCTATTGCCGCCTAAATTAGAGTTGTCAAAAAGATTGGGATTTATAGAGCCAACCTGATTGATAATATTCCAAGTCATATCCCAAAGCGTAGCACACCAAATTTCACCTCTATCGTGCGACTCTGCTGGTATTGTAGCTGCATACACTTTATTATTAACATTAAAGTTGGTGCTATAACGCTGCGAACGAATGCCTATAGAAGATGCTGATTGTCCTGCAGCATAAGTACCTACAGATCTTGGAGTACTGAAGCCAGTGGTTAAGGTTGATGTAGCCCAATTTTGTGTGTACATCAATCCATAATAATCACTCCAGCCCTCACCCATTTGTTCGTTGTTTTGCAAACAACCCGCTTGGGCAGGACCACCTGTTAATCGGTTTGAAATGCCATGTGCAAATTCGTGACTGATGATACCATTATCTACATCGCCATCTTTTTGAACTGCACCACTCCAAAGATACATTTGCATTCTTCCACTTCCACCATCAGCAGGCGTAGCAAAATTAGCATTGTTTGTTCCAGAGCCATCTTGTGCATCAGCAAGTACATAATCATTTTCAGCTCCACCACGGCCAAGGTTAGACGCTTGGAAATTTCCCGACACCTCATCAAATCCATATTGATAACTTAAATCATGGATGATGTTATTCCAATAAAATAAATTGGTGATATTAAATTGTTGATTGGGTACAGGAGTGGTTTGCGTTGGGGTAACGGTGTAACTTGGTGTAAATTCAAAATTTAATGGATCAGATGGTGTAGTTGATGTTGCCGGAATACCTGTTCCATTATTGCCATTTCTGTCTTCTTGCGCCCATACATTATTTCCTCTGGTATAATTAAAATCCAATGAACCATTATTATGCCATTTTAATGTAGTTGCATTTCCTGCAGTTAATGTCCATGGGTTTGTTACCACAGCATGCGCACCACCAGTATGTTGTGGACTTTCTGCAGGATAAGGAATAACGCGGTATGTAGCATTATTTACGATACTTGGACTGTTTTCTAAAACATTCGATTTTGAAGAAGTAGATGACATATTTTCAAAACTGAAAACTTCATTTTTTGATTGCTCATTTAGATGAAAAACACCATTTTCTGGTTCACCCCAATTACAAGTAACGGTATAATTATCTATACCAACAATTGAATTGTCGTTTGCATTTACACGCACCATCCAATAATCAGAAGCATTTGTTGGGATTAAATATACTTGCCAACAAAGCACCACTTTTTTCCCGTCTTCAACTGGCACCCAAATCAATTCTGCAGTTATGTTTTCTCTTGATACATTCATTTTGTCAAAGAAAAATTTATGTCCATTTTTTTCAACTTTTACAATTTCAAGGTTTCTTGGTGTAGATAATTTGCGATCGCGCATTGCTGATAAAACCGCAGTTGTAGCATCAATTGTTGGGATTCCATTATTTCCAAAACTTCTTTTTTCAATTCCTGAAATTCTACTCCCAGCTTTAGAAACCAATTTTCCTGTTTTAAATGCCAACGTTTGTATTTGATTATAAATAGGCAAACCCAAATACGACTGCTGTACATAAATCATTTGCAGATTTGAATAATTGTTGTTGTAAGCATCACTTATGATTGAGTTGTTTAAATCAGATGCATTTAATCCAAGCTCAATGCTATTTTGTTGTAACAATTTAAATGCATTAGCCTCAGTAATATTCTGAGCGAAAATTGTGTTGATGGATAAAACGGAAAGAGCAATTAGTAGAATTTTTTTCATATGAATGTTCGATTTTGGTTTGTAAAATCGCGCCGTAAAATACATCTTTTTTGTCACTAACTTATGCCTGTTTAATAAAAAAAGGGTCTCAATGAAGAGACCCTTTACAATTTTAAAATGTATTTTTTTATAACTTGATTAGTTTTCCAGAATTAATTTTATTCCCTTTACTATCATTAACCATTATCAGATACGTTCCTGCTGCTAATTTTTTAGCAATCACTTCAATTTTTTCATACGCTGAAGTCAGGTTGAATGTTTGTGAAATTACTCTTGAGCCCTTTGAATCAAACATGGTTATTTTCCCTGATCGACTTTGATCTGTTCCAAAAAATTGAATATTAAACTGTCCATTATTTGGATTAGGATAAATAAACATATTGCTCGTTGCAGAATCTCCAATTATCAATGTATTTGACATATTGGTACATTCTGATATTGCCATTGCTGTATAACTTCCTCTGTCTTCAAAATCAACAGTCAGCGAATTCCCACTTACGCCAGAAATCAAATTTCCGTTTTTATACCAATTAAATGAAGCACTTGTCGGTACCGAAGTGGCTGTTAATGTTGTAGAAAGTCCAGGATATAAATTTCGATATGGTTGAGCTTGAATGGTTACAATGGGTGATGCAAAAATATTTAATGTTGCAGTTGCACTAACGTTTCCACAAGGATTAGCAGATACAATTACCCTGTACTTGTTGTTGTTCATGCTATTAGTAATTGCAGACAACAATAACGTATTGCTTGTGGCTCCACTGATGTTCGTATAGCTAACACCGTTATCTGTGCTTACTTGCCATTGATATTGCACGTTTGTTCCTTCCGCATTAATACTAAAAGTAGCATCTGTTCCTGCACAAGCTGTAAAATTTGAAGGATTGCTCACAATATTTGCCTGAGGCAAAACAGTTAGAACAGCAGAATTTGTTGATATTGAAGACGCCGAACAACTCGTATTTAATTTCACACGGTATTGATTGTTGTTCATTGATGCAGTTACATTTGTAATGTTTAAACTTGAAGAAGTAGCGCCTGAAATATCTGTAAATGTTGCACCATTGTCAGTACTGCTTTGCCATTGATAACTTAAATCAGGACCTGTTGCTTCTGCGCTAAAAGAAGCTGTATTTCCAGGACATGCAGATTGATCAGCAGGAGATGAAACAATTGAAGCTTGAGCATTAACCGTTAAAATTGCGGAAGGTGACAAAACAGATGCAGAACAAGTATTTGATAAAACTACTCTAATTAAATAATTGTTCATATTTAACCCAACGTTGTTTATTGTAATGCTGGCTGAAGTGGCGCCGGTAATATCATTGAATGTTATACCGCCGTCAGAGCTCATTTGCCATTGATATTGTACGTTATCACCAACTGCTTCTACGCCAAATACAGCAGCATTCCCAACGCAAGTAGTTGTATTTGTTGGTGCAGTTAATACCAAAGGCAATCTCGTTACATTCAATAATGCCGTTGCTGAATTCAATCCAATAGCACTACAACTAAATACCACCGCTCTGTATAAATTATTGTTTAGATCAGGGGAAACGCTGTTTAATTGGTATGATGCGTTTGTTGCGCCTGTTATATTTGTAAAAACAACACCGCCATCTGTACTTACTTGCCATTGGTAACTAACATTATTTCCAACTGTTGTTACCGCAAAATTAATGTTGCTGCCTTCGCAAATAGATTGACTTATTGGTTGACTTGTTATTGTTGCAGGCTCACTAACCAATAATGTGGCAGATGCTGAAGTTGCATTTGAAGCACAGTTATTGCTAATTTGTACCCTGTATTTATTGTTGTTGTCTGCATTAGTAACTCCATTAATCAAAAAGCTGCTGGATGTTGCGCCGGCAATATCATTGTATGTAATGCCGCCATCTATACTCACTTGCCATTGATATACCAATTCACTTCCTGAAGCGACAACTGAAATTGTAGCATTTCCACCGCGACACGCATTAACGTTGGTTGGTTGTGTAGAAATCGTTGCCAAATTGCTTACCGTTAAAGTTGCCACATTTGAAATAGTTGGCGTTGTGCTGCAACTAGAAATAACTGCTCTGTATTTATTTCCAGTTAGAGCTGCAGTTGCATTGCTTACCGTGTACTCATATCCGGTAGCTCCCGGAATGTTTGTAAAATTAGTACCACCATCTGTACTCACTTGCCATTGATAAGTAAGCGGATTGCCAATTGTTTCTACACTAAAAATAGCGTCGGTGCCAACGCAAGCCGTAATATCTTCAGGTTCTATAACAATATCAGCCTGCAATCCAATTTGTAAATTAACACTTGAGGATATTACTGTTGAAGGACAAGAATTGCTAATTTTTACTCGAAAAAAAGAATTGTTCAAACTAAAGGGTACAGGATCATATGCTATTCCTGCAGAAACTTCGCCAGGTATATCATTAAAAGTAACACCCCCATCATCACTAATTTGCCATTGATATTCAGGTGACGTGCCATTTGCTACTACATTAAAATTAACAGCAGAACCAATACACACCAATCTATTTATGGGTTGGGTAGCTATTGAAACATTTGTGCATGTTGCCGTTTGCACAATTTGGGTAACCGTATCTGCATAATTTACACGAGTGCTTGTGGCATCAAAAAAACTAGAGCGAATATTTACAACAGGCTCTTGCTTCAACAATACATCATCCACAAACCAACCTGTTCCACCTACGGTTGAATTTGATCCAAACCTGAATCTTAATTTTACAGATTGGCTAGCATAACTGCTAAGGTTAATCGAACTTTTAATAAACCCACCCGAATTGCCAGACCATGCATTTCTGTTTGCCAATGGATTTGCACCTGTTGTTCCAAGTACACTATTATAATATCCGTTGGTTATTTTGTTGGTTAAATCAAGCCAAGTTGTGCCGTTATTTGTTGATATTTCTACCAAGCCGCCATCTGTTTTTGATTGCGTATTAAATGAATGGTTAAAGCTTAAAGATGATGTACCACTTCCCAATGCGATTGCATTTGTTGTTTCTAATTTTTGATCGGATGTAGTTGCCGCATTATTGGTAAACAATGCATTTGGTGCGCTCTGGCTTTGAACATTTGAAACCGTCCAAGTATTTGCTGTTGTTGAACTTGCTGTTAATGTTGAAGGAATTGTAGTGCCCGTTATTTGCTCGTCTAATAAAGTAACAGGTGTAAAATAACTTCCCGCATTTACAGAAACCACGTATGAAAATGATTGGGTTTGTGCTGTTGCAAAACTTACTGGGAAACTAACCACTCTGTTCGTTGCATCATAAGTTCCACCAGAAACATAAGTTACATTAGTTGGCAAGGTATCTCTTAAAACATAACCCGTTAAAGGACTACAGCTGCTCACTACACTTGTGTATGTTATGCTTTGACCTTCAAGCGCTTCGCTGGCACTTTGCGTTTTTGAAAGTTTAATAAAAGGCGTATAATCTGCTACTTGATCTGTTACACTTGCTGAAGAACCTTGTGAAGCTTTTTCACCCATACCTCTTCTTCTAAATGCTTCCTTAATTGGACAAGTGTGAATGCCACCGTATAAAATAGAATCCGCTTTTAAAATGGCATTTCTACCATCAATAAAACCTGGGCTACAAGGTTGAATTTTCATGCCTTCAGTTACCAACTTCATCGCAATGTTATTTCCTCCTGTTGAATTGGCATCATAAATATTTGGATTTATAACGCCTGTTTGATTAATAATATTCCAAGTCATATCCCAAATTGTAGCACACCAAATTTCACCAAGATCATGTACTTCAGCAGGTATCGTTGATGCATACACTTTGTTGTTGATGTCAAACTCCGTACAATATTGTTGTGATCTAATGCCAACTTGACTTGGCGTTTGCCCTACAACGTAATTACCAATTCCTCTTGGATAAGCACCCGTGTTCAAATTAGCTGTTGCCCAATCTTGTGTAAGCATTAATCCATAATAATCGCTCCATCCTTCGCCCATTTGCTCAGCATTGTTTAAGCAAGAAGAATTTCCTGGACCACCTGTTAAACGTATGCTCAAACCATGTGCATGTTCATGACACACTACACCATTGTCTACATCGCCATCAATACTTGGACCAACAGCCAAAGTCACATTTAAGTTATTGGCCAATTGATTTTTAAAAGTAAGTCCATCATTTAATGTAACCATTACCGCAGGAATCGTGATTGTATTGTCCGTGCCGCCCATTGTAATTGGTGCCCCTTGTACATTATTAACCATAATTACTCCAATGGCACCAGCATCTTGCGCATTTTTTACTTTAATGGTGAAATTGCAATTTCCTCTGTCAATTAATGCGATTTTACCAATTACCGTATTTGCAGGTGCGCCCAAACATCCTTCATGGGTTGTTCCTGCTGCATTGTCATTATAATATACTACTTGACCTGTTCGCGGACCAACATTGATTAATTTATTTGCAGTGCTGAAATTGCTTTCTATAGCTTGATATTGACCTGCAATTGATGCCGGAGTATTTACTTTCAATGAGGGAATAGAATTCCATAAATACATTTGCATTCTACCACTTGATCCATCTGCAGGCGCAGAAAAATTGGCGTTATTTGTACCACTTCCATCTTGTGCATCAGCTAATACATAATCATTTCCTGCTCCGCCACGTCCTTGATTATTGGATTGGTAATTACCCGATACCTCATCAAAACCATACTGATAGAGCACATCGTGGAAAATGTTATTCCAATAAAATAAATTGGTGATGTTAAAAGATTGATTGGGTACGCTGATATTTGTTGAAGGCGATAAAGTAAAGTCTGGTGTAAAATCAAAACTCAATGGATCTGATGAAGTGGTTGATGTGGCTGGATTTCCTGCTGTATTGCTACCGCCATTATCTTCTCTTGCCCAAACATTATTACCACGCGTATAATTATAATCTGCTGTTCCTGTGCTATGCCAATTTAAACTTGTTGCATTTCCTGGAGCTGCAGTCCATGGATTTGTAACCAATTGAGGCGTTCCACCAACATGTACTGGACTTTCTGCAGGAAGTTTAATAACCCGATAAGTTGCACTGTTTACAATTGCTGGGCTTGAATTTGTCGAATTTGAAAATTCATTTAACCCAAAAACCGGCGCATCAAATTGAGTTGATTTATTTACTTTATTCGCTAAAATAAAATTGGTTTTTTCCCATATTTTACTCGCCTCTGTTTTGTTTGATTCCCAATTGCAGAAAACCGTTAGATTGTTTTTATCGATGATTTTGTTTTCATGTGCATCAACTCTAATCATCCAATAATCAGAAGTATTTTTTGGAACCAAATAAATCTGCCAAGCAAGTTTAACTTCATTTGCTTCATTTAAAGGCACCCACATCAATTCTGCAGTAATATTTTCTGAGGCAATATTTGCTTTGCCAAAATTGTATTTTCTACCTGGCGTAACTGTTGTAGCATTTAGCGTTGAAGGAATGAAAATATTATGCGCTTTCAACGCTGTAATCAAAGCGTCTGTTGGCGTAACTGATGGAAATACACGAATTTGCTTAGTTAAAGCTTCTATATTTTCAATGCGAAAACCTTCATTAGAAACAAGGTTTTCATCTTTAAATACAATCGTTTTTAGTTGATTAAAAATAGGCAAGCCATTGTGTGATTGTTGTAAATAAATAAAAGTCAATCCAGATGAAGGACTTTTATACGCATTTGAAATGATTGAATTGTCTATATCTGCTTTTGTCAATCCAATATTTGCTTTATTTTTTTCTAGCAAATTAATCACAACCTGCTTGTTTAATTCTTGAGCATTTGCAAAAAAACTAGTAAATAGCGCAATCACAACCAATAACTTTTTCATCAATTTAAATTATTTAAGATAATAAAATCTAATTCTTGTTTTGTTTTTTACACCGCAAAAAAGAAATGAGGCGTAAGTTATACTTTATTTTAATTCGAATAGTTTTGTATAAACTAATATTTAAAAATAAGTAGCCATTTTTAAACTAACTCAAAATACCTGCTTTCGATATTTTTTTATTGAAATAATATCTTTTGGGGAAATTAGTTGTCCGGTTTTTGTAGCTGTTTTATATATTTTTACTTTTTCTTGTTTCTTTTTTTGTCATTCATGTCTTCAACCTTACCTTTGCCACCGATTTTAAAAGGTGACGTTTCAATTGATTCGTTTGCTTGTTTATTCAGTTTTAATATTCAATTTTAATATTATGGTAGAAATCAAACCAGATGAAATTTCGGCGATACTTCGCCAACAACTAAGCAACTTCAATGTAGGCGCTAGTTTAGAAGAAGTGGGTACTGTACTTCAAATTGGAGATGGTATTGCACGTATTTACGGACTTAACAATGTTCGTTCGGGCGAATTAGTAGAGTTTGATAATGGGGTTAAAGCAATTGCCTTAAATCTTGAGGAAGACAACGTGGGTGTTGTATTGATGGGTGATAGCGGCGAAATCAAAGAAGGCGACAAAGTAAAACGTACCGGTCAAATCGCATCTATTAAAGTAGGTGAAGGTATGAGTGGTCGTGTTATCAATACTTTGGGAGAGCCTATCGATGGTAAAGGTCCACTTAAAGGTGAATTGTATGAAATGCCATTGGAGCGTAAAGCGCCAGGGGTAATTTTCAGAGAGCCAGTAAAAGAACCATTACAAACAGGTATCAAAGCGATTGATGCGATGATTCCAGTTGGTCGTGGTCAGCGTGAGTTGATCATTGGTGATCGTCAAACTGGTAAAACTGCGATTGCAATTGACACCATCATCAATCAGAAAGAATTTTACAAAGCAGGAAAACCTGTTTATTGTATATATGTAGCTATCGGACAAAAGGCATCTACTATTGCAGGTATCATGAAAACGTTAGAAGAAAACGACGCAATGGCATATACTACTATTGTTTCGGCTTCTGCATCTGATCCAGCTCCATTACAGTTCTACGCTCCATTTGCGGGTGCTGCTATTGGCGAATTCTTCCGCGATACCGGTCGTCCAGCTTTGATTATTTATGATGATTTATCAAAACAAGCGGTGGCTTATCGTGAGGTTTCTTTGTTGCTTCGTCGTCCACCAGGTCGTGAGGCTTATCCAGGAGACGTTTTCTATTTGCATAGCCGTTTATTAGAAAGAGCTGCGAAAGTGGTTTCTAAAGATGAAATCGCTCAACAAATGAATGATTTACCTGCTTCTATCAAGCATTTGGTAAAAGGTGGTGGTTCATTAACTGCACTTCCAATCATTGAAACGCAAGCGGGTGACGTATCTGCTTATATTCCAACAAACGTAATTTCTATTACCGACGGACAGATTTTCCTTGAAAGTAATTTGTTTAACGCAGGTATTCGTCCCGCTATTAACGTAGGTATCTCCGTTAGCCGTGTGGGTGGTAATGCGCAAATCAAATCAATGAAAAAAGTAGCTGGTACGTTGAAATTAGATCAGGCGCTTTATCGTGAATTAGAAGCGTTCTCTAAATTCGGTGGAGATTTAGATGCTGCTACTAAAAATGTAATTGATAAAGGTGCAAGAAACGTGGAAATCTTGAAACAAGCTCAGTATTCTCCTTTCTCAGTAGAAAAACAAGTAGCCATCATTTATTTGGGTACTCAAGGTTTATTGAAAAATGTAGCTGTAAAAAATGTAAAAGCTTTTGAAGAACATTTCTTATTAGAAATGGAAAACAAACACGCTGATATTTTAGCAGAATTCAAAAAAGGAAACTTGCCAGAAGATGGTTTGAAGAAAATGGTAGAATTGGCAAATGGCATAGCTACTCAATACAAGTAAGCAATCATTTTAAATACAAATTTTTAAGGAGTCGAATTATTCGGCTCCTTTTTTTATTTTGACACCCAAGCATTTTGCTATTTTGTCAGTAAAAATTATTGGAACAATATTTGAAACTTGCAAGAAAAAAAATTTTATGACAATAGGCATCATTTTTATTTCTGTTATTTTCATGATTATCGGAATGTCGGTTCAATCTCAACTTAAAAGTAAATTTAAAGAATACAGCCAAGCACCAACAAGTAGTCATTTAAGCGGACAAGAGATCGCAAAAAAAATGCTAAACGACAATGGCATTTACGATGTACAAATCACCTCTGTTGAAGGTTCTTTAACAGACCACTACAACCCAATGAATAAAACCGTAAACTTGAGTAGAGACGTTTATGAAGGTAGAAACATAGCTGCTGCCGCAGTAGCAGCGCACGAATGTGGACATGCCGTACAACACGCAACAGCTTATTCAATGTTGATGCTCAGAAGCAAATTGGTTCCTGCTGTACAAATCAGCAGCACCTTATCACAATGGGTAATCATGGCAGGCATTGGCTTCATGGGATTTGGCGGAGGAAACTCAACCGTATTATTATTTGGTATCGTGTTGTTTGCAATAACCACTTTGTTTTCACTAGTTACGCTACCCGTTGAATTTGATGCATCAGCAAGAGCGTTAAAATGGTTGACCAATGCAAATATTACCAATGCACCAGAACAAGAAAAAGCAAAAGATGCATTGAAATGGGCTGCATTAACTTACGTTGTTGCTGCATTAGCTTCGATTGCCATGTTGGTTCAATATATTTTAATTTATGTTGGTAGAGATAGGGATTAAGTTGATTTAAAATCAAAATTTAAAAGTAAAAATTCAAAAACTGGGTTCAAAACTTTTTACTTTTGACTTTTGATTTTTAACTTTTTTCTTCATCATGAAACTTATCATCATTTTAATTACAGATAATTAATACCTTAGCAACATTATCACCCAATCAAAACAATACATTTTATAACCAATCAATTAGTACCATGGAATTTGGAAAAGAATTTGAAAAATATGCAGTAAAACATATGGGTGTAAGCAGCAACACCCTGCATAGTTATATCAATCACAATGTTACAAACCTAACGCCAAACATTATCGAAGAACGTCCTATGAATGTGGCGGTTATGGATGTGTATAGCCGTTTGATGATGGATAGAATTATTTTTTTAGGTTACCCAATTAACGATGAAGTGGCAAACATCGTAACCGCTCAATTGCTATTTTTAGAAAGCACCGATCGTACACGCGACATTCAAATGTATATCAATAGCCCAGGAGGTAGTGTATATGCAGGTTTAGGCATGTACGACACGATGCAATTTATCACACCAGATATCGCTACCATTTGTACCGGAATGGCGGCAAGTATGGGCGCTGTGCTAATGTGCGCGGGTGCAAAAGGAAAGCGTACGGCGTTAAAGCATAGTCGTATCATGATGCACCAACCAAGTGCCGGTGCTGGCGGACAAGCAACTGATATTGAAATCACTGTAAATGAAATTCGTAAAATCAAAAAGGAACTTTATGAAATCTTAGCGAATCATACTGGACAACCTTTTGATAAAGTTGCTGTTGATTGCGACAGAGATTATTGGATGACTTCAACAGAAGCAAAAGAATATGGCTTAGTGGATGAAGTGTTGATCATGAACCCAAGAAAATTAAAAAAAGATTAATAAAAAACGATAATAAAATAATTATGAACTACAATAAAACTAATATTCGCCTAGAAGATGAATCACCAATGGAATCTCCAGAAAATCCAATGGAAAAAATGATGAGCGGCTGGATGTTTGATAAAAAATTTATTGAACAACGCAAAGTGTTTTTGTGGGGAGCGGTAGAAGACAAAACGGCAAAAGACATTACTGATCGTTTGCTTTATTTAGAAGCCATTGATCCAGGAAAAGAAATTACTTTTTATATCAACAGCCCTGGTGGTGTAGTAACCAGCGGAATGGTTATTTACGATACGATGCAAATGATTTCATCGCCGGTTAGTACCGTTTGTATGGGAATGGCAGCAAGCATGGGAAGCATCTTATTAAGTGGTGGACAAAAAGGAAGAAGATTTATTTTTCCGCATGGCGAAGTGATGATACACCAACCAAGTGGTGGTGGAAGAGGCACAAGTGCAGACTTAGAAATCATGGCAGTTCAAATGCAAAAAACAAAAGAAATGGGCGCACAAATATTAGCCGATAATTGTGGTCAAACTTTTGAAAAAGTAATGAAAGATTTCAACAGAGATTATTGGATGAATGCCGAAGAATCAATCGCTTATGGGATTGTAGATCATTTGCTTGAGAAGATATAAGTCGTAGGGGTTGAAAATCTTCAACCCTTACAAAAGGTTTTTGAGGTTTGTGAGGTTTGAGAGGTTGAAGATTATCAACCCGTTAAAAAGGTTTGGAATGTGTAAAAACGTTTCAAACCTTTTTGTTTTATTGAAGGATTTTTCTGTAAACATTGTTATCTCGAATCATCAAAAAATTAAGATAACATCAATATAAAAACGCTCACTAAAACCTTTAACCCTTTGTGCTACTTTCGAATATTTTTTACAGATAGATAAAATCCAACCTCAAAAACCTCAAAAACTTCTCAAACCTCACAAACGTATTTAACGTTCAAAAAAACCTCTTTTTAAATTACCTCTTTTTACATCCCTTCGTTATCTTTGTTGCCTTACTTTCAATAAATAATCTATGGCTAAGCAACAATCACTGCATTGTTCATTTTGCGGCAGAAATCGCGATGAAGTTAAAATACTAATTGCCGGTCAAGATGGCCATATTTGTGAGAATTGCGTTGAACATGCACAGGAAATCATTAAGGTAGAAGTAGTTCCTCAAAAATCTGATGACAAATCCGGTTCGTCAAATAAAATAACTGTCAAAAAGCCTATTGAAATAAAAGCTTTTTTGGATGAATATGTTATTGGGCAAGACGATGCAAAAAAAGTGTTGGCTGTTGCAGTGTATAATCATTACAAACGTATAAATCAGAAATCGGAAAATGATGTTGAGATTGAAAAAAGCAACATTGTTATGGTTGGAGAAACAGGAACAGGAAAAACGCTTTTAGCCAAATCAATTGCGCGCATGTTGAATGTTCCTTTTGCCATTGTAGATGCGACTGTTTTTACTGAAGCCGGTTATGTTGGAGAAGATGTAGAAAGTATGTTGAGTAGATTGTTGCAATCTTGTAATTATGATGTAGAAAGCGCGGAAAGAGGCATCGTTTTTATTGATGAAATAGATAAAATTGCGCGCAAAAGCGACAACCCTTCCATTACAAGGGATGTAAGTGGAGAGGGGGTTCAACAAGGGTTATTAAAACTTTTAGAAGGGGCTGAAGTGTTGGTGCCGCCTCAAGGCGGCAGAAAACATCCCGAACAAAAAATGGTTAAAGTAAATACTCAAAATATACTTTTCATTTGTGGCGGCGCTTTTGATGGCATCGATAGAATCATTGCAAAAAGAATCAATACAAATGCCATCGGTTTCAATGTAAATAAAGAACTACAAGATTATCAGCACGACAACCTTTTACAGTTTATCAATGCTGTAGATTTAAAACAGTTTGGATTAATTCCTGAATTGTTAGGTCGTTTACCCGTTGTTACATACTTAAATCCATTGGATGTATTAACGTTAAGAAGCATTTTAACTGAACCCAAAAACGCATTGATTAAGCAGTTTATCCGCTTATTTGAAATGGAAGGGATTAAACTAACATTTGAGCCAGAAGTTTTTGATTTCATGGTACAAAAAGCTTTGGAGTATAAATTGGGCGCTAGAGGCTTAAGAAGCATTTGCGAAGGAATCTTAACAGATGCCATGTTTGAACTGCCTTCACAAAAGGTAACAGAATTTAATGTCACTTTGGAATATGCTGAAAACAAATTCAGTATCACCAAAATGGGCATTTTGAAAGTTGCATAATTAATTCTACACTTTTTCTTTTATTTCTATCGAAATATTACGCGCAATAAATTAATTTCGTTTTTTAATTTTTATAAAAAAATATAATGGTAGATGTTATTTTAGGTTTACAATGGGGAGATGAGGGGAAAGGTAAAATTGTGGATTATTTTGCAAAAGACTACGATTTAATTGCAAGATTTCAAGGAGGCCCAAATGCAGGCCACACGCTTTATATAGGCGATAAAAAAGTAGTATTGCATCAAATTCCTAGCGGTATTTTTCATCAAGATAAAATCAATCTAATTGGCAATGGGGTTGTGTTAGATGTGGTTACATTTAAGAAAGAATGTGAAGCTGTTGCAGCATTTGGTGTTGATTATAAGAAGAATCTTTTTATCAGTGAAAGAACACATTTGATTTTGCCAACACATAGGGCTTTAGACAAAACAAGTGAACTTTCAAAAGGATTAGATAAAATTGGCAGTACGCTAAAGGGAATTGGACCAGCATACATGGATAAAACTGGAAGAAATGGTTTACGGGTTGGCGATATTTTACATCCCGATTTTATGGAGATGTATAATAAGCTTCGCACCAAGCATTATCAGTTGTTGGGTAATTTTGATTTTCAAGAAGAAATTACAGAATGGGAAAACGCATTTTTTGAAGCCATTGAATTTATAAAAGGTTTCAACATTGTAAATGGAGAGTATTTTATAAATGAAAAAATAAATCAAGGCATGCGTGTACTTGCAGAAGGTGCGCAAGGCAGTATGCTTGATGTTGATTTTGGCACATTCCCATTTGTAACCAGCAGCAATACCATTTCTGCTGGCGTTTGCTCAGGATTGGGCATTGCGCCTCAAAAAATTAAAGAAATCATTGGCATCACAAAAGCATATTGTACACGTGTTGGAAGTGGACCATTTCCTACCGAACTTTTTGATGATAAAGGCGAATTTTTAAGAAAAACAGGAAACGAATTTGGCAGTACTACAGGAAGGCCTAGACGTTGTGGATGGATTGATTTGGTTGCCTTAAATTTTGCTTGCATGATAAATGGCGTTACACAAATTGTAATGACAAAAGCAGATATAATGGATGAATTAGATACCCTTGAAGTTTGCAAAGGGTATCTTGTGAATGGTGTAGAATCAATGCAGGTGCCTTTTCAAATGCACAACTTAGATTTAAAACCGGTATATCAATCTTTTAAAGGTTGGAAAAGAAATATTTCAACTATAAAAGAAATTTCAGACATGCCTGAAGAAATGAAAACATATATTTCATTCATCAATGCATATCTAAATGTTGAAGTAAAATACATCAGCAACGGTCCTGGAAGAGAACAACTGATTGTTGCATAAAATATTTTAAAAAAACTTGCGAAAATATTTGGCTATTTAAAAATCTCGTGGAAATTTTACATAACTAATCCTGTATAGAAATGGCAACAAAAAAAGAAAGCGAAAAAAAGACAACAACAAAAGCAGCTGCCCCTAAAAAAGAGGCGCCAAAGAAATCTTCAGCAAAATCAAAGTCTGAAGACGATGATGATGATGACGATGATTTTGAAGAGACTCCAAAATCAAAAAAGTCGTCTTCAAAGAAATCATCAAACGATGATGATGACGATGATGATGTAGATGTAAAAGATGATTGGGAAACACCAGAAGAAGACAACGATGATTGGGATCCTGATTTCGAAGAATTTGATATTCCAAAATCAAAAAACAAAAAAGCACCTACTAGCGGAAAAAAGCCATCAAAAGCTGATGATGATTTTGATGACGACTTCAAAGATTTAGGTTTGTTTGATGATGACATGGGTGATGGCGGATTTGATGACGATGATTTTTAATAAAATTGAATCAAACAATACACGATACTTTTTCTGTAGATAATACAGAATCCTTTAAAATAAAAATGTTGAATTGGTCTAATCAATTCAACATTTTTTGTTTTTTGGATAACAATAACTACAATTTTGAAACGCCTGCGTTTGAATGCATGCTTGCTATTGGAGCAAATGAATCAATAGAATTATCAAGTGGAAACTTGTTTGACAATTTAAAATTATTTGCTCAAAAAAATCCTGGTTGGCTTTTCGGCCATATCAATTATCCTTCTTCGCGGCAAAATGAAATTGGTTTCCCTTCAGCCTATTTTTTTCAGCCCGAAATAATGGTTACTGTTTCAAATAATCAGGTTCATATAGTTTCAAATACAAAACAACAAACGGAAGAAATCTTTCAAGAAATCGAAAAGCAATCAGATATTATTGCACAAAATAATGCTGCTCAAATCGTTTGCAAACCAGATCATTCTCAAAATGAATATCTTGAAAAATTAAAAAACATTTTAGCGCATATACAACGTGGCGATTGCTATGAAATAAATTTTTGTCGACATTTTTTTTCAAATGATGTTGAGGTAAATCCTACTTATTTGTATCAACAACTTAAAACAGTTTCGCCGAATCCTTTTGCTGCTTTTTACAAATTATCCGACAAATATTGCATCTGCTCTAGCCCCGAACGCTTTTTAAAAAAGACAGGCGATGAGGTTATTTCACAACCGATAAAAGGAACAAGCAGGCGCGATTTAATAGACACAGTTAAAGACGAAGATTTAAAAAATAAACTAAAACATTCACCGAAAGAAAGAAGTGAGAACGTGATGATTGTGGATTTGGTAAGAAATGATTTAAGTAAAATTGCTACTGAAGGTTCTGTAAGGGTGGAAGAATTATTTGAAATGTATAGTTTTCCGCAAGTACATCAAATGATCAGTACAATTGCCGCAAATATAGATAAATCAATGCATTGGACAGAAATCATTGACGCCTGTTTTCCAATGGGATCTATGACTGGCGCACCTAAGAAAAAAGTAATGGAGTTGATTAAAAAATACGAAACCGTTCCAAGAGGTCTTTTTTCGGGTACGATTGGATACATAACACCCGATGGTGATTTTGATTTCAATGTAATTATTCGCAGTTTATTTTATAATGAAACCAAAAAGCATCTAGCCTATTTTGCTGGTGGTGGCATTACCATTAATAGTAACCCTTTACAAGAATTTGAAGAAACAAATGTGAAAGTATCTGCAATAGACAGTATTTTAAAAAACGAGTCGATTTAAAACTTCTTTTATGCAAAGAAAAAAGTTCATGCAATTGGCGGGTTTATCATCATTGAGTTTTCTACTTAATCCGTTTAAACTTATTGCTGATGAGCTTGTTGATTTTACTTCTAACGAACATGTGCTTTACTATAAAAAAGGAGATGCGTCTTATGAAATATTGCGTAAAGGATTCAACAAGCGTATCGATAAATATCCGCAAATCATTGCACAATGTTTCGACGAAATAGGCATTTCTGAAGCCGTTAAATTAGCCATTAAAAAGAAGATGCCCATTGCTGTTAAAAGTAGTGGCCATTGTATGGAAGGATTTTCTTGTAATAATGATGGAATGGTGATTAACCTATCTTCAATCAATACAATTGAATGGTTAGATAAAACCACTATTCGTGTTGGTTCTGCTTGTACGTTATCAAAATTATATGCTGAAATTTTACCTAAAGGGAAATATTTACCTGGTGGCTCATGTGCAGGCGTTGCCGTTGGCGGTTTAACATTAGGAGGTGGTTATGGATTATTGTCTAGAAAATTTGGATTAACCTGTGATAGTTTAAGCGCCGTAAAAATGGTGGACGGAAATGGACAAATTGTTTCCAGTGATAACAACAGCGAATTATTATGGGGATGCAAAGGAGGAAACAATGGAAATTTTGGCGTTGTAAGTACACTAACGTTTAAATTACATGATGCTCCGGCACACATGCAAAGCTTCAAATTCAGATCCTTTAAAGTAAGTACAAATCGTGCAAAATCAATAATGGAAAGCTGGTTTAAGATTACAAAAAAATTACCCAATGATTGTTTTAGCGCGTTTGTATTAAATCAACAAACCGTTTACATATTACTCACCAATACGGGAATACTTAGTGTTGCATTAAAAAAAATAATAGAGCAGTTAAAATCAATCAGTGATAAATCTACCCAAAGTGTACAGCAACCATTGGCTCAAGCATTGAAAAATTATTATGGCAGACAGTACCCGTTGAATTTTAAAAATGCATCAGCAGGTTTATATAAAGATTTTGCCTCAATAGCAGGATGTGCTAATCAGGCAATTGACATTGTTCGAAATACACCAGGTATGATTTATCAAATAAACACTTTGGGTGGAAAAATTCAACAATCAGATTTTGATACAGCATCATCATTTCCTCATCGTGCGTTTAACTATTTTTCTGAACTGCAAACTTATTGGGAGCAACCATCTCAACAATCAAAACTTTTAATACGCTTTCAAGAGGTACAAGAGGTATTTACCAAACACGGCATCAAAGCGCAATACAGAAATTATCCAGATATCAATTTTAAAAACTGGGAATCTGCATATTATGCCCAAAATTATGCGCGGCTAAAACAATTAAAAAACAAATACGATCACAATAATTTGTTTCGGTTTGAGCAGAGTGTGAGGTAAATAGGTTTATGAGGTTGGTGATGTTTGTGATGTTTAAAAGGTTCAATGTGTTCAATGAGTTCAAAAGGTTGGGGAATTTGGTCTGCCGATGTTGGTGTTTTCACCAATCATGAAAGGTCTAAAAGGTTTAAATCGCTTCGCTGGTTTAATGGTTTAATGTTGGAAGCGTTTTCCATTTATCAACATCCTTGTTTTCTTCGTGTCTTTGTGCCTTCGTGTCTTCGTGTCAAAAAATGCTGCAAGCATTTCAACTTCGTGGCCTTGTGTTGGCGTTTCCACCATTCATCAAATTGACAATCAATTCTCCATCAGAAACTGAATACACGCATTCAGTATCTCATATTTAGTCGATTTAAATAATTCCATTTTTCCAACTGGTAACCTCAGCGCATATTGACCAGCGTTAGATAAGGTTTGGTCGAAATTGGGATTGTATCTTTCAAAAGTTTTGGTATCCATAACCAAACGTTGTGATAAAATAGAAGCAATGAATTTGCCAGTAATTAGTTCTACAACACTGTTTTCAATTTCTTGATCGGTTAATTTATTTTTTGATTCTGCAGTTTTTGAATTAAAGGTTTGTCCTTCCATTACATAATGCGTAGCAATAAATTTTTTAACGTGATTTCGACTTTCTTCGGGCAAATAATATTGTAGGTCCCAAAAGCTTTTGCTATTTGATTTTGCAATTGCGTTTTTAACTCTTCCCGAACCACCATTATATGCAGCAATGACCAGAAGCCAATCATGATATTGCGCATAAAGATTTAATAATAACAAAGCCGCCGCTCTTGAACTTTTAAAATAATCCCTTCTGTCATCTTGATTTCTTTCTACAATAAGTCCATACTCTTTAGCTGTTTGGGGCATAAATTGCCAAGGACCCGCTGCCCCAACCCAACTGGTAGCATTTGTTTTTAACCCGCTTTCAATAACCGCTAAATATTTCAATTCAGGAGGCAAACCATATTCCTTAAAAATATTTTCAATGATGTTAAAATAAGGGATTGCAGTACTTCGAAGTTGATAGAGATATTTTGAATGTTGTTGAAGATATCCCTGCATAAACATTTCTGCATGCGGGTTTACTTGATTTGAATACGGTATGGAAGTGTTGTAATTAAACTGTATGAATAAATCTTTGAATCCTTGTTTTGTGAAATTGTTGATTGTCGTTAAGTCATCAGATTTAGGCAAACTATTTTTTTCAAACAAAGCGTGTATTAAACTGTCTTCGAAGGAAATATTAATTGAGGTGTCGGCTAATAAATGCTTAAAGGGCATCTTTTTCGGAAGCGCCATTGATTTCAAAAAAATAAAAAATAAAATTATGGTTGCAATTACGCGCATTATTGATGGAGCAATATTTTTGAAATATGAATTAGATTTTTTTCATCGTTTCTATTGGTCAGCACTTGAATTCCAAAAGGCATTCCATTGCTGTGTTGATACAATGGCAACGCCACAGAAGGAATTCCAGTTAGATTTGCAAACACGGTAAAAATATCTGCCAAATACATTTCAATGGGGTCTTTCTTTTTTTCTCCAAATGCAAAAGCGGTTCCTGGACTCGTAGGCATCAAAATGGCATCGCAAGTTTTAAATATTTCTGTTGTTTTATTTACTAGCATCTGCCTTACTTGTTGCGCTTTTTGAAAATAAGCATCATAATATCCGCTACTTAAAACAAAGTTGCCCAACAATATTCTTTTTTTTACTTCCATTCCAAAACCTTCCGTTCTGTTTTTAACATAGTAATCATTCAGGTTAGAAACGGGTTCTGTTGTGGTATGTCCAAATTTTATACCGTCGTATCTAGATAAATTACTGCTGGCTTCGGCTGTGGTAAGTACATAATAAGTAGGGACAACATACTCGATTTCTTTAAAATCCAATTCAATAAATTCGTGCCCCTCTTCTTTAAGAGAAGCCATCGTATTTAAAATATTTTCTTTTATTTCTTTGTCTAAAGAGGGATGATGCATGACATCTTTGAAAATAGCGATTTTGTATTTTTTATCTGGATCAATAATTTTTGAACTCAACTCACTACAAAAATTCTGTTGATTCATGGTGCTGTCAAAATCATCCACCTTACTCATCACTTCCAGCGATAGTGTAACATCATGTATATTTTTTCCGAAGATGCCAATCTGATCAAAAGAAGATGCATAAGCAATAAGGCCGTGACGAGAAATGCATCCATAGCTTGGTTTTAGGCCGATTATACCACAAAAATCTGCGGGTTGCCTTACTGATCCTCCGGTATCGCTACCTAAACTAATCATACACAAATCTGCTTGAACCGCCACGGCACTTCCGCCAGAAGATCCACCGGGAACTTTGGTATTGTCTTTTGCATTTAATACTTTACCATAAACAGAATTTTCGTTGCTACTGCCCATGGCAAATTCATCACAATTGGTTGTGCCGATTATTATTGCCTCTTCATCCAATAAATACTGAACACATGAAGCGTTATATGAAGCCGTGAAATTTTCTAAAATTTTTGAAGCGGCGGTTACTTTGTGGTCTTTGTAACAAATCACATCTTTTATGGCAATAACCACACCATGTAATTTTCCAACAGGCAACCCTGATTTTCTTTTTTCATCCAATTGAGTTGCTTTTAAAATGGCTTCTTCTGCAAAGATTTCTACAAATGCATTGAGGTGTTTGTTTTCAGCAATTCTATTTAGGTAATGGGAAACTACATCAACGCAACTTATACTTTGTGTTGATAAATCTTGATGATATTGCTTGATGGATGTAAAAAGAAACATACAATGATTAAGGATAAAAAATAAGCCGAGATAAGCAATTAAAACTCAATAAAGAGCGTAGTTGCTTACTTCGGCTGATAAAAATAAATAAAATATTTTCTAAGAAAGATTATTTGGCATCTTTCTCATTAATGCCTTCTTGGATTTCGTTTTTCACGTTGTTTTTCGCATCGTTAAATTCACGTACTCCCCGACCAACACCACGCATTAATTCAGGAATTTTTTTTCCGCCAAAAAATATCAAAACAGCAAGAAGTACAAAAATCCATTCGCTTCCGCCTGGCATTGATAATAATAGTGCATCAAAATGAATCAAATTTGTCATAGTAATAAATTGAAGTTCAAAGATAACTTAAATTTCTTTTAGGGAAATAGAATATTCTGCATGAGTTTTAAAATAAAATCATGATGATGGTTTGGAAACAGGTGCTCATTTAAACATCGGCTTGGAAACCGGAAGCAAAGCATAGACAAAGGTTTGGAAACCTGCGCAAATTGTCAACTTTTTCAGGACAAGACATTTATTTTCATAGCCCACGGTTTAAACCGTGGGTTAGGGAATGTTGTGAATCTATAATGGTTTCAACCATTTTTTCTGAATTTACTACCTAACACCGGTTTGGAAACCGGAAGCAAAGCGTAGACACCGGTTTGGAAACCGGCGCCAATCGTTTGGAAACCGACACCAAATAAAAAAGCGAAAACCACAAGATTTTCGCTTTTTTAAATACAGTATAAAAATTGGTATTAACCTTTTTTGGTTTTTGTACCAACAGCCATTCTTTTTTCTTTGATACGTGCACTCTTACCGCTTCTTTCACGTAAGAAGTACAATTTTGCACGTCTTACTCTACCTACTTTATTCAAAGTTACACTCTCAATAAATGGAGAATGAAAAGGGAACAAACGCTCAACACCAATACCATCGCTTATTTTACGTACTGTAAAAGTAGCCGTAGCACCAGTTCCTTGACGTTTGATGACATCTCCTTTAAAACTTTGTATACGTTCTTTATTTCCTTCTTGGATTTTATAGTTTACCGTAATGTTATCTCCAGCTTTGAAATTTGGGAGATTTGCCTTAGTAGACATTTGTTCATGTACAAAATCAATTGCGTTCATAATCTTTATTTTTTATCGGAGGGCAAATGTAGGGATTAATGTTTAAAGTTTAAAGTTTGTAGAAAGATTTTTTTTAGATTATACAGAAATTTAATTTTTTAGACAACGAACAGAGAGTCCAAAAACTTTTTCCGATTGTCCTAACTCTAATTCCGATTCCGGATTACAAAACAGGTAAAAATATGATGCACTTTTTTCATCTTTTTCAGTAGAACTCCACCAACAAGCATATACATTTTTATCAAAGCCCTCTGCTCTATTTCCTACTGGAATAGCTGAAAAGCCCGACATATTGTTTCCAAAGTTCTTAGGACAAAAATTGTTTTTCCATCCATTTTTATTTTTTAATTTAATCGCAGCTTGCTTTCCTCCACCTAAATACTGAATAAGTTGTTTCCATTCTGAATCATTTGGAATATGCCACCCTTCTGGAGCTAGTCCACGAGAGTCATTTACGGCATACCAGTTATATATTTTTCCATACTTATTATTATTTTCAGAATTATTTTCATAGTAACACCATGCTGGCTGTTTTGAATTAAATGCCATCATCCATTCTTTGCTTGATTTAACTTCAGGGATGGTGTCTCCATTTCTAAATTTATCTACATCCAAATTTTTTGAAAACCACACCTGATTGCCAATTTTTATTTCTACAATAGTTTGTGCAGATAAATGTTTATTAGAAAGCAGAAATGAAAAATAAACAAGGAAAATGAAAAACTTATTTATTCGCATGTTCATAATCTTGATGTTATTCATAAGCTAATCTTTGCGATAAAAATGATAATAACCTTCTGATTTTATTTTTGAATAATAAAATTTTAAGGATTATCTAGCAATGTTTACCGCTCTTTTTTCACGAATAACCGTAACCTTAATTTGCCCTGGGAAGGTCATTTCGGTTTGTATTTTTTGAGCAATCTCAAAACTTAGTTTTTCGCTTGCATCATCAGTTACTTTATCAGCCTCAACAATTACCCTCAACTCTCTACCTGCTTGAATAGCGTATGCTTTTTCAACACCTTGATAGGCCAATGCCAAGTTTTCAAGGTCTTTGATACGCTGGATATATTGTTGCATGATTTCTCTTCTCGCTCCAGGACGTGCACCGCTTATCGCATCACAAGCCTGAATAATCGGAGAAATTACATATTTCATTTCCATTTCATCATGGTGCGCACCAATTGCATTAACTACCGCTGGATTCTCACCATATTTCTCGGCAAGTTTTGCGCCTAATAATGCATGGCTCAATTCTGTTTCTTCATCTGGAACTTTACCAATATCATGTAATAATCCGGCACGTTTTGCCAATTTTGGATTCATGCCCAATTCTGAAGCCATGATTGAGCAAAGATTTGCCGTTTCACGACTATGCATCAATAAGTTTTGACCATAAGAAGAACGGAAACGCATACGTCCCACCATTCTTACCAATTCTTTATGTAGACCATGAATACCCAATTCCATTGCTGTTCTCTCTCCGATATCCATTACCTGATCTTCCAATTGTTTTTTGGTTTTTTCTACCACTTCTTCAATACGCGCAGGGTGAATTCTTCCGTCAGCCACCAAACGCTGTAATGACAAACGTGCAATTTCTCTACGCAATGGATCAAATGAAGAAAGAACAATTGCTTCAGGCGTGTCATCTACAATTAAATCAACCCCAGTTGCAGCTTCAATAGCTCTAATGTTACGTCCTTCTCTACCAATAATCGATCCTTTTATTTCATCGCTTTCCAAATTGAAAACAGTAATTGAATTTTCAATAGCTTGTTCAGCAGCCGTACGTTGAATGGTTTGAATTACAATTTTACGCGCTTCTTTATTTGCTTTTTGTTTAGCATCTTCAATAATTTCTTGTTGCAATACAAGCGCGCGCGTTTCAGCCTCTTGTTTTAAACTGTCAATCAATTGATTTTTAGCATCTTCGGCAGATAAACCTGCAACTTTTTCTAAACGGCGGATATGTTCTTCTTGATGCTTTTCAAGTTCCGTTCTTTTAATATTTACGATTTCTGTTTGACGATTTAAATTTTCTTTGATTGCCTCGTTTTCCTTGATTTGCTTCTCAACGTTAGCGTCTTTCTGATTTAAACTCTGCTCTTTTTGCTTGATGCGGTTTTCAGATTCGTTCAATTTTTGAGTACGTTGAAGAACATCTTTATCCAAATCTGCACGCATTTGTACAATTTGCTCTTTTGCTTCTAAAAGTTTTTCCTTTTTTAAAGTTTCAGATTGAGATTTACCATCTGCAATCAACTTGTCTGCTTCTGCTTTTGCATCTTCAACTATCTTATTATTGTTTTTTGCAAAAATGAACTTACCTGCCACGATACCCGCGACCGCTGCTACTAAAATATAAATAATACTTATTGCTTCCATTAAATTGTTATTGTTTTAAACTGATTAAATTAAATCCTACACCTATTAATAAAGTTTTTTATCGAAAAACTTTGCGCGAAGGTATTAATTTTTATTGAAGATTTTATTCAATTAAAGAATCATTTGAGCAAATCATTGTTGTTAACCAATGATTTCTTTAAATAACTAAAGAGAAATGTAGCATCAAAGCGCTTTATCCAATTGAGCTTCTATTTTAGACAGTCGCTCTGTTAATTGCTCTATCAAAACTGAAGGATTGTCGACGTTTGCATTTTGTGTGGCGTACCAAATAATAACCATCGCAATATAATCTTGCATATCTTTTCCAGAGAAATTGGTTTTAAACTCAATAATTTTATCATTGATAAGCTTAACTGTTTTTCTTACAATCTCCTCGTCATTTCTGCTGGTTTTGATTCGATAGGTTCTATCGCCAAGTAAAATATTTACCGGTATCATTTCTTCTGCCATAGTCCAAAATTTATTCGCTTAACATTGCAATGCATTTGTCAATTTCTCTAATGTATTTCCCCAACGCCTGTTCAAATGATTTTTTTTCCTTTTCATCAAGCTTTCCAGCCATTGATTTCAATAAATATTGTTGCTCCTCTAACAAACGAATTTTTTGTGTTTGCACATTTTTTTCTGCGGTAAGTGCTTGTATCGTTTCCGTTTGTTGTACGTTCTGCTTCTTCAATGCATCATAACTCTTCAGCACTTCTTGAAGCTTGTTGTTTATTCTACTGATATGTGTTTCTAATTGCGACAATTATTTTATTTTCTAATTTCAGCTTGTAATTGTTTTTCAAATCCATCCATGATTTTCTGGGTAAAAACATCAATTTCTTTATCTGTTAATGTTTTAGTGTCATCCAAAAATGTAAAACTCAAAGCCATGGATTTTTTATCCGCTCCTAATTTTTCACTCTCAAAGATATCGAATAAGGATATAGAAGTGAGTTGTTGTATTTGTTGTGCACTGGCCACTTTTTCTAACTGCGCGTAAGTAATGGCTTTGTTTACTACAACCGCCAAATCGCGTTGCACTGTTGGAAACTTGGGTAGTTCTTTATATTGAACTGACTTGTTTTTCATCGAATAAATATAATCAATGTCAATTTCTGCAAAATAAACCGGATGCTTAACATCGAATCTCTTTAGTGTAGCTGATGAAACCTCTCCTATTGATCCGATTTTGTTTTTTCCAATCAACAATTCCACCCCATATTTCCAGTCGGGATGTTGGATTTGTTGGGTGCTGATTTTTTTAACTTCAGATATTTTCAACACTTGTTCTACAACAGATTTTAAATAATAAAAGTCCGCGGGTTGTTCAATTTTTTGCCAATTGTTGGTTTCTACAGCTGCAGAAACATAAATAACCAAATTGTTTTTTTCCTGATATTTATTTTCGCCGTTATTGAAATAGGTTTTACCAAATTCAAATAAACGCAATTGGTGATTTTTTCGATTGATATTGTGTGCAATTACCTGTAATCCACTTGGCAACATCTCTAAACGCAGCATATCCAATTCTGATGTTAAACTATTGATCATTTTAACGCCCGATTTCAATTGTTCTTCAGAATAGAAAGCGCTATTGGTAATGCTGTTGGTAAATATTTCGAAAAAGCCCATGCCAACGAAAGTGTTCGCCAATTTTTCTTTTAAAATAAATGGACGATTGTTTTTTTCTATTGAAGGCGAAATGGTTATTGTACTCGGAATGTCAATATTATCCAAACCATCTATACGCATAATTTCTTCAACCACATCGGCCTGAATGCTGATGTCTGGTTTGCTATATGGAACCGCTAGTTTAAGTTGGCTTTCTGTTTCTTCAAGCAATTCAAAACCCAATGCCAATAATATCGCCTTCACATCAGAAGCTTCGTATTTTTTTCCGCTTAATTTTTTTAAGAAATTAAATTCAAAATCAATAACAGTTTTAGGTTGTTGATTTGGATAAATGTCAATTGGATGTCCACTGATTTTTCCACCCGCGATTTCATTGATTAATTGAGCTGCTCTTTTTAAAACAACTAATGTATTGCTGATATCAACACCTTTTTCAAACCGTGCAGATGCATCGGTTCTAAGGTCGTGTTTTAAAGCGGTTTTACGAATGGATTGTTTATCAAAACAAGCACTTTCCAAAAATATATTTTGTGTATTGTTTTTTATGCCACTTTCTGCACCACCAAAAACACCAGCAATACACATCGGTTCAACTTCATTGCAAATCATTAAATCCGTTGCCAATAATTTCCTTTCTTTTTCATCTAAAGTTTTGAAAAGGGTATTTTCAACAGCTGTTTTTACGATTACTTTATTCCCAGTTATTTTATCCAAATCAAATGCATGTAAAGGTTGCCCAGTTTCGTGTAAAATAAAATTGGTAATGTCTACTATGTTATTGATTGGTTTTAAGCCGATGCTTTTAATTCTTTTCAAAAGCCAATCCGGACTATCTTCAATGGTAACGCCCAAAATAGAAACGCCACTGTATCTCATGCAAGCATCTGTATTTTCAATCACCACCTCAACATTTGAAGCAGTATCATCGGAAACCAATTCGTTTTTGTATGGCAACTTTACCGAGAAAGTTTCTTTATGGTGATACGACAAATATGCGCAAACATCTTTTGCAACACCCAAATGGCTCATGGCGTCCATTCTGTTTGGCGTCAATCCAATTTCATAAATATAATCAAGCTCGGGTTGGTATAATTCTTTGGCCGTAGTACCAACAATGGTTTCTTCACTTAGAACAATTATTCCACCGTGATCATCGCTTACGCCAATTTCATCTTCTGCGCAAATCATCCCCTGACTTTCAACACCCCTGATTTTTGCTTTTTTTATGTGGATAGGTTCCCCACTTGAAGGATAAATGGTGGTACCAATTTGCGCAACAATTACTTTTTGACCAGCGGCAACATTCGAGGCGCCACAAACGATATTTAAATGCTCGGGCAGCCCAACGTTTACAATAGTTAATTGTAATTTATCAGAATCTGGATGTTTGACGCAAGTCATTACTTCACCTACCACCAATCCGTTTAACCCCCCAGGAATGGAATCCGATTTTTCCATGCTTTCTACTTCAAGGCCAATTGACGTTAGAATTTCGGATAACTTTTCAGGTTCAAGCGTGATCGGCAAGTACTCACTCAGCCAATTGTATGATATTGTCATGTTGTATTAATATAATTTTCGGGGCAAAGATAGTTTTTTAGAATTTTAGTACCCATTTTTCAAAAATGGAAATAGAAGAAAATGGATTTTTTTGGAAAAATAAAACTTTATTTTTTTTCAAAAAGTGCAAAATTATTTTAGTCAAAAAAATTATTCTCGTTTAAAATGTGCAGAATCCAATGACAATAACAACTACTATGTTTATAAACTTGTGGATAACCCGTTAATAAGCTATATTTAGTGTTAATTCAGCGTGGATAATATTCGGTATTGGTATGATTTATAATGATTGGTTTCATTCTTAAACGTTTTGAATTTACCTTAGCCAACCCGCTAAACATTTATTTACGTTATTAAAATATATTGATGGAGATTACAAATTTAAATAAGGATAGAAAGTTCAAAAAGAAACCCAATGTGGACTTAGGTTCGATGGTTTTTGGCAAAATACCACCTCAGTCTAAAGAATTGGAAGAAGCTGTTTTGGGCGCTGTGATGCTTGAAAAAAGTGCATTTGATGTGGTTGTAGAAATATTAAAGCCAGAATGCTTTTATTTGGAAACACATCAGCGAATTTTCAAAGCAATGCAAGCATTGGCCGTTAAAAGTATGCCGATAGATTTGCTCACTGTGGTGGAAGAGTTGCGTTTTAGAGAAGACCTTGAATTTGTTGGCGGTCCTTATTTTTTAACCAAACTAACCAATTCGGTTGTTTCATCTGCCAACATTGAATCGCATGCACGTATTTTGGTTCAAAAGTTTATACAACGTGAGTTGATTCGTATTAGTGGTGAAATTATTGGTGAAGCGTATGAAGACAGTGTAGATGTGTTTGACATGCTTGATTCTGCTGAATCGAAATTGTTTGAAATTACCAACAATCACCTACGTAAAAACTTTGATAGCATTGAAGATGTAATTGTAACGACAATCAAACGTATTGATGAGATGCGCAACCGCCAGGATGATATAACTGGCGTTCCTACTGGATTTCCTTCGTTAGATAAATTGACTTATGGTTGGCAAAATAGTGATTTGATTATTTTGGCTGCAAGACCTTCCGTGGGTAAAACTGCCTTTGCGCTTAACCTTGCCCGTAGTGCGGCACTTCATCCCACCAAACCTACAGCAGTTGGATTTTTTAGTTTGGAGATGAGTAGCGCCCAACTTGTACAGCGTATATTGAGTGCCGAGAGTGAGATTCATCTAGAAAAAATTTCGAGAGGAAAGCTTGAAGAACATGAAATGAAACAGCTTTATAAAAAAGGAATTGAGAAATTGAGTAAAGCGCCTATTTATATTGATGATTCTGCGGCCTTGAATATTTTTGAATTAAGGGCTAAATGTCGCCGCCTTAAAAACAAATTTAATGTTGGCATCATCATTATCGATTACTTGCAATTGATGAGTGGAAGCGCGGATAGAAATAGCAATCGTGAACAGGAAATCAGTAAAATTTCAAGGGATTTAAAAAGCTTGGCGAAAGAATTACAAATTCCAATTATTGCTTTGTCTCAGTTGAGTCGTGAGGTTGAAAAAAGAAAAGAGGGAAATAAAATGCCACAGTTGAGTGATTTGAGGGAATCAGGTGCGATTGAACAAGATGCTGATTTGGTAATGTTTTTGTATCGTCCGGAATATTATGAAATTACTGCCAACGAAAATGGTGAGAGCAATAAAGGAGAAACGCACGTAAAAATTGCGAAGCATAGAAATGGTAGTTTGGAAGTGATTAAATTGACCGCTTTATTGCATATTCAGAAGTTTATAGAAGACGAAAGTGCTCAAGATTTTGGTGGGTTTGGTATGCCAGCTGAGGGTAAATGGCGCGCTATTTCGGAGACAGGTGGCAATAACGAAGCGAAAATGTTTATTCAAAAAGGGAGTAAAATGAATGAGGAGGAATTTGATGAAGATGATGATCAAAGTCCTTTTTAGTTTTTAAAATTGTCATTCGATTATGAACTTGCCCATTTTTTTTACAGCACAAATTAATGAAGCCACATTGAGTGAAGAAACCTCCAAGCATATTGCTCAAGTATTGAGGATGCAGGTTGGTCAACACATTCAACTTACAGATGGGAAAGGCAATTTGGTTACGGCATTAATAGTAGATAACCATAAAAAAAAATGTGTCGTACAACATATTGAAACACAAACTTTCAAAAAACCTGAAAAAGAAATTTCAATTGCCATTTCATTGGTAAAAAATGCCAGTAGGTTTGAATGGTTTTTAGAAAAAGCGACAGAGATAGGCATCAGTACCATCATTCCATTGATTTGTAATAGAACGGAGAAACAGCATTTCAGAACAGAAAGAATGAACGGGATTTTAATTAGCGCCATGTTGCAATCCAAACAAGTTTGGTTGCCCGAGTTGAAAGCCCCTACTCCATTTAAAGAATTGGTCATCTCAAACAATCATCCTTCGAAATACATTGCGCATTGTGAAAACGATGAACAAAAAATACAACTGTCTTCTTTACAAAAAACAAATCAATCCATAATACTTATTGGACCTGAGGGGGATTTTACGCCAGATGAAATTCAATTGGCAAAACATCATAACTTTTTACCTGTAACCCTTGGAGATACTCGATTAAGAACAGAAACTGCAGGCATGTATTCAGCCGTTTTATTAATGAGTTGAGTTTTCCTGTTTTCCGAGATTTTTAATTTTTTTTTAGAAATTCTTCTGAAACTTAATATGGAATAAGTTTAGTTTTTTAAATTGGGTGACCTAGTTAGGGAAATTGGAGATGAAAATTTTGATTTGAAAATTAGTTGTGTATTATTTATTTGAGGTGGACATTGATTTTAATATTGGCTTATTTACGATATTGCAATATTGCAATATTACGTGAACCCAACTCACATAGCCAAATATTTTCACTAAAGTTTATTCATTAAAATCTACTCATTTAGAGGTTATCTTTTTGGTATTTATTTCCTTCGTTTTTGTTAGGTTTATCTGCCTAACTCGCTACACTAGTTTAATGGTTTGAGGCATGATTTTTTACCTGTTACCCTTGGAGATACTCGATTAAGAACAGAAACTGCAGGCATGTATTCAGCAGTATTATTAATGAGTTGATTTTTTTTCTTCTTCTATAATTGGTTCATTGAGTTCTACTACATGCTTCTTTTTCATACGATTGTGCATGATCATATTCAACACTTCTACACTAAAAGAAAAAGCCATTCCAAAATAAATATAATTTTTAAGGTGTAAAGATTCAGCTTTTTCTGCGTCCCAGCCTTCTATCACTAAACTCAATCCAATCATTACCAAAAACGAAAGCGCCAGCATTTTTAATGTAGGATGCTTATGAATAAATTTAGCAATTTTCGGACTGAATAAAAACATAATAATCATCGCAATCACAACCGCAGCAATCATTATAGACAAATGCTTTGCGGTACCGCCAGCAGTGATGATGCTATCAAAAGAAAATACGGCATCAATCAGCATAATTTGACCAATAGCTTGAGTCATATTGAGGTGCGATTTTTTTTTTGATAACACATTAGGATCTTCGCCTTCTAATTTTTCGTGAATTTCCATCACGGATTTATAGATTAAAAACAACCCTCCAGCCAACATCACCAAACTCGCTAAATCAAATCCTTTATCTAAAACAGTGATTACCGCTTTTCCTTTTTGACTCAACAGCCAACTCAAACCCATCAATAAAAGCGCGCGGCTAATCATACCCGTTATCATCCAAAGGCGTCTTGCTTTTAATTCTTCTTTTTCTGTTTTTAATCTATTGATGATAATGCTTACAAAAATTACATTATCAATGCCCAATACAATTTCTAAAACCACCAATACAATAAAACTGATGATGCTCTCTGAAGTAAATATTTGTTCCATAATCCTACAAATCTAGTGTTTTAAAAAATTCGAAATTCTTTTTGCGATAGAAGGACCTTCATATACAAAGCCTGTCCATACTTGTACCAATGAAGCACCAGCCTCTATTTTATCTTTCGCATCTTTGCCATTAAAAATTCCACCGCTACCAATGATGCATAATTTGTCGTCGGTTTTGGTGTTTATATACTTAATAAGTTCGGTGCTTTTAGATTTTACCGGAAGGCCACTGAGCCCGCCAACGCCAATTTTTTCAATACTATTTTTATCAGTAATTAAATCGCTTCTATCAATTGTAGTGTTGGAAACAATTAAGCCATCTAAATTAATTTCAACCGATAAATCGATGATGTCATTAACTTGTTCGATGGTTAAATCTGGCGCAATTTTTAAAAGAATTTTTTTAGGATTTTTTCTAGATTGATTGCTTTTTTGAAGCACAGAAAAAATATTTTTAAGTGCATCCTTTTCTTGCAAAGCCCTTAATCCTGGGGTATTTGGACTGCTTACATTTACCACAAAATAATCAACAAATTCAAATAAGCCGTTAAAGCAAATTTCATAATCTTTCCAAGCATCTTCGTTTTCAGTGATTTTATTTTTACCAATATTACCACCAATAATAAGTGAAGTATTTGGATTTTTTTTTCGCCAAATTGATAAACGATTGGCAATCACTTCAACGCCATCATTATTAAAACCCATACGATTAATCAACGCTTTATCTTTCGGCAAACGAAATAAACGTGGTTTCTCGTTCCCATCTTGTGGCTTTGGTGTAACGGTACCTATTTCTACAAAACCAAAACCAAGGGTTTCCAATTCCGTTAAATAACTGGCATTTTTATCAAAGCCTGCACCCAATCCAACTGGATTTGTAAAGTGTAAACCTAATATCGTTTTCGGATTTTTTGATTGAAAAGATTTTTTTAAAAAGGCCTTTATAAATCCAATCTTGCAAAGAAACTTCAACCCATTCATTGAAAAGTAATGAACCTTTTCTGGATCGAATAAAAATAAAAAATTGCGAATGATTTTATACATAACGCTGCGAAATTAACCTACATATGTTGATTTAAATCAGATTTTTCCAACTATTATTCTTTTCCCCCTCAGTCACAAATTCTTTACATTTGCAACATGGTTACAAAAATGAAATTTATTTCTTTTACTATTTTCCTAATGCTTTTTGTTGGGTCATTAAATGCACTAAACATAAAGGGCGATTTTTTAGGTGTGGTTAAAGATAAAAAAACAGATTTGCCTATTGAAGGCGTTTCTGTGTATTTAGCAGATATAAAAACTGGAAGTAGTACCAATAAAGAAGGATTTTTTAAAATTTCTAACATCACAGATGGCAAGCATTTGGTGGAAATTTCTCATTTGAATTATGCTACAATAATTGTTGAAATAGAATTTAAAGGCAATTTGCAAAGAGACTTTTTTCTTGAAGAAACCATCTTAGAAAATAATGCCGTAATTGTTACCGGAGTTAGTAAAGCTACTCAATTGAAAGCGATTCCTTTTCAGGTTTCCGTTTTGCGTCAACAAGATTTGTTGCAAACTTCATCCATGAATGTTATTGAAAGCATTACCAAAAAATCAGGCGTTTCGAGTTTGTCTACAGGGCCTGCTATTTCTAAACCATTAATCAGAGGTTTGGGATACAACAGAGTACTTACCATCAACGATGGCGTTCGTCAGGAAGGACAACAATGGGGAGATGAACACGGGATTGAAATTGATGAAGCGAGTGTTCAAAAAATTGAGGTATTAAAAGGTCCTGCATCGTTGGTATATGGATCCGATGCGATGGCAGGTGTGATAAATATTATTTCGAATGTACCGGCACCAAACAATACCATTAAATTAAATGTGGGTGCTAATTATCAAACCAACAACAGACTAAGAAATTTCAATGCAAATATTTCAGGCAATAAAAATGGCTTTAATTGGAGTATGTATGGTACCAAAAAAGCTGCAGGCGATTACCAAAATAAATATGATGGCTATGTGTTTAATTCAAAGTTTAACGAACAGAATTTTGGTGGTTACGTAGGATATAATGGTGGTTGGGGTTTTAGTCATTTGTTATTTAGTAAGTTTGATTTAACGGCAGGTTTGGTAGAAGGAGATCGCGATAGTCTAGGAAATTTCATCAATCTTTTACCCGGCGGAATTGAAGCCACACCTACTCAAAATGACAATTTCAATACGAATCCTTTTATGCCCTACCAACACATTAGGCATATAAAATTGGCAACAGACAACAACATCAAATTGGGTAACAATCACCTTACATTAAATATTGGTTTGCAACAAAATCAGCGTGAAGAATTTGGCAACCCAGATAATGTAAATGAACGAGCATTGTTTTTTGATTTGAAAACAATGACTTATGCTTCGCAATTTCATTTTAAGGAAAAAAAGGGATGGAAAAATTCGATTGGTGTTAACGGAATGAATCAACAAAATACCAATAAAGGAATTGAACAATTAATTCCTGATTATAGTTTGTTAGATATGGGGGTTTTTGTTTTTTCACAGAAAGAAATCCATAAAATAAATTTCAGTGGAGGCATTCGATTCGACAATCGACATATCAATGCTAAATCATTGATTCGTGATGGAGAAAAAATTGGAGATGCATTTCAAAAAAACTTTTCTAATTTTTCGGGAAGTATCGGATTGGCTTATCCAATTACAAGTAAAGTTAACTTGAAACTTAATCTGGCAAGGGCTTTTAGAGCACCAAGCATTTCTGAATTGTCTTCTAATGGCGCACATGAAGGCACATCAAGATTTGAATACGGAGATAAAAATTTAACGAGTGAAATCAGTACACAATCAGATGTTGCTATTGAATATAACGAAGATCATTATTCTTTTAATTTGGCTGGCTATTATAACCATTTTAATAATTTCATTTTTTACAGGAAGCTACAAAACAATGCAGGCACGGATTCATTAATTGAAGTAGATGGCAATATGCTTCAGGCTTTTAAATTTGATCAGCAAAAAGTAAATCTTGCCGGCATTGAATTTACGTTGGATTTACATCCTCATCCTTTGGATTGGTTGCATATTGAAAATACATTTTCTTATGTTTCGGGGGTTTTTAAAAACGCCATTGAAGGAAGCAAAAATCTTCCGTTTATACCTGCACCAAAATTGCTAACAGAGTTTAGAGCAGATTTCAAAAAAATAAACACTCATTTTAGAAATAACTACATCAAGTTAGAAATCGACAATACATTCAAGCAATCAAATGCTTTTACAGCCTACAATACAGAAACGGCAACAAATGGATATACGTTAATAAATGCTGGCATAGGTTCTGAAATATTTTCTAAGAAAAACAATAAATTATTTGCGCTTTATTTTACGGCAAGTAATATTGGAAACGTGGCTTATCAAAATCATTTAAGCCGTTTGAAATATGCACCCACGAATCTTGCAAGTGGTAGAAATGGAGTGTTTAATGTTGGGAGGAATTTCGGTTTGAAGATACTGGTACCTCTGAGTTTTAAGATTTAATTTCTTCCTGATTTTATTTTTATTCATTTTGATCTGTTATCATACCTTCGAATAAAAAAGAATGAAGCCAATCATTATTGTTGCAGGTGGAACTGGAAATTTAGGAAGTAAAATTATTCGTAACCTGATTGAAATGGGCGCTACGGTTAGAGCAATTGTTCGCCTAGATACTGCTCCAGAAAAATTGAAGCAACTTGAAGATGATGGTGCAATTATTTGTAGCATTGACATGATGGATGTTCAACAGGTGTCGAATGCTTGTAAAGATGCACATTGTGTAGTATCCGCTTTGGCGGGTTTAGAAGAAGTGGTTTTAAAGCTTCAAAAAGTATTGTTAGACGGGGCAGTATTAGCAGGCGTTCCCCGTTTTATTCCTTCTGATTACTCATTAGATTTTACAAAGTTTTCTTCTGGAGAAAATAGAAATTTAGATTGGAGAAGAACATTTCATACCTATCTTGATGCAGCTCCAATTCAATCCACTTCGATTTTTAATGGGGCCTTTGCAGATTTACTCAAAGGCGAAATGCCTATGATTTTAGCAAAACAAAAATGGATTTTATATTGGGGAAAATCAGAACAAAAAATGGTTTTTACAACAATCAATGATACGGCATTGTATACTGCTTTTGTAGCTATGGATAATAATACGCCAAGATATTTAACCATAGCAGGAAATCAATTGAGTCCAAAAGATGTTTGCGATATTGTTACTGAAATCACTGGGCAAAAGTTTAAATTATTCCGAGCTGGCGGTTTGAAATTCCTAAGTGTCCTTATCAAAATTGTACGGAAATTGGCTGGTGGTGAAAATGAATTATACCCGCCATGGCAGGGAATGCAATACATGAGAAACATGATTGACGACAGAGCATTGGTTCATCATTTAGATAATGATCGTTATCCTGAAATGAAATGGACCTCTGTAAAATCGATGTTGATTGAGCATTTTAAAAAGTAGTAAATAAAAAGCTTTAGCCTTTTTAATTATTCAAATTCCTTCGGCTTGTGTTCTTTATAATCTTTATCAAACCCAACAAAGAATCGCATGTAAATTACCCTGCTTAAACGCATCATCCATGGTTGTAAAACAACAAGCACAACCGAATTTGTACCAAGCCAGTAAAAGATTCTATTGTCTTCTGTAGAAATGCCAATCAACACCCACCAAGCTACAAACGTACTTGTAGAAATTGCAACTGCTAACGCATAACTCACATATCCAGTTCCATACCAAAAGCCAGGTTCCATATCATATTTCTGATCGCAAACCGGACAATTATCATACATATCAAAAATATGTTTCAAAGAGATTTTTCGGTAAGCATTGGCATCTTTAAACATTTTCCCTTGTCTACATCTTGGGCAACGCATTTTAAAAATACTTAGAAAATAATTGGGTGTTGATTGCTTTGTATTTTCCATAGGTTAATTTTTAAATTAAATAGAAATTTCTATTTGTTACTTACGTTTCATCATTAAAGATTTGATATTTTTTTTCTTTCGCCAATTTGTTGACGCCACATCGCATAATACAAACCTTTTTCTTCTGTTAGATTTTGATGCGTTCCTGTTTCAACCACATCGCCTTTTTCCAAAACATAAATTCTATCGGCATGCATAATCGTACTTAATCGATGTGCAATCAATATTGTTATTTGGTCTTTAGCATTAGAAATATCAATAATCGTATTGGTTATTTCTTCTTCAGTTAATGAATCTAATGCTGATGTAGCTTCATCGAAAATCAAAACGCGAGGCTTTCTAAGTAATGCGCGCGCAATTGAAATACGTTGTTTTTCGCCGCCACTTAATTTTAATCCACCTTCGCCAATCATCGTATCCAACCCTTTTTCTGCTCGAGACAATAAATAAGTGCATGATGATTTTCTTAATGCTTCGTTTAAATCATCTTCTGTTGCGGATGGATTTACAAACATTAAATTTTCTCTGATGCTTCCACTAAATAAGTTGGTGTCTTGCGTTACAAAACCAATTTGGTTTCTTAAATCGTCGAATAAAATTTCGGTTTCATTCAAGCCATTGTAAAAAATCTGACCTTCTGCTGGGCGATATAATCCTACAAGTAATTTCATTAGTGTAGATTTTCCGCTTCCACTCGGACCAACAAATGCGATTGTTTCCCCAAGTTTTACATCAAAATTAATTCCATCAATGGCTTTATGGGTTGCAGTTTGGTGTTTAAAACTAACGTTATTGAAAGAAAGTGTTTCTACAGCACCTAATTTTTTCGGGTTGATTGGCTCAGATTCTGGCGCCTTTTTCATCAACTTATCGAAATTATTTAATGACGCTTCTGCTTCGCGATACGACAATAAAATGTTTCCAATTTCTTGTAAAGGACCAAATACAAAAAATGAAAATATTTGCATGGTTACCAATTGTCCCGCATCCATTTCGTCTCTGAATATTAACCACATCAAAATAAACAAAATCACTTGGCGCAATGTGTTTACCAAGGTACCCTGAACAAAACTGATGCTTCTAATTCTTTTTACTTTTTTTAATTCAAGTCCAAGAATTTTATACGTGTTTTTATTTAAACGCTCCACCTCTTGATTGGTAAGTCCTAAACTTTTTACCAATTCAATATTTCTTAATGATTCGGTTGTAGAGCCGGCCAATGCTGTTGTTTCGCCAACAATATTTTTTTGAATAGATTTTATTTTTTTTGAAAGCTTATTGGTAATTAAAGTAAGTACGCCAATGCCGATTAAATAAGCCACGGGGATTCGCCAGTTAATAAAAATCGCTGCATACACAAAAACGAAAACAATCCCAATGATAATTCCAAAAAGAATGTTGATGAAATTGATCATGAATTTTTCTACATCCGATCTTACTTTCGTTAAAACAGATAATGTTTCGCCACTGCGTTGATCTTCAAATTCTTGGTAAGGTAATTTCATCGCATGTTGTAAACCATCGGTAAAAACCTTTGCGCCAAATTTTTGTATGATGAGGTTTAAAAAATAATCTTGAAAAGCTTTAGCAATTCTACTCACCATTGCCACAGAAATCGAAAACAACAAAATATAAAAAACACCTAGTTGTAAATAAGGCTTTCCTTTTCTAGCAATGTGATCATATCCCCAGAAGAAGCTGTTGCTGTCGAAATGGTTTGATTTGTTTTGAAAATCGCCAGCAAGATTTACCAACTTTCCCAATAAAATAGGATCAATCAATGAGAAACCAATGTTGATGCTCGCTAAAAATAAAGTTAAAGCAACCAACCACTTGAGTGGTTTTAGATAATGGAGTAAAATTTTCATTAAAAATGAGGATTTGTAATTAAGGGTGCAATTTCGGTTAAATTATCCGAAGTGGTTAAAATGGTTTGTATGATTGGGGTTATTTTATGAATAAATAAGTCATAATGGAAAAGTAGAAAGTAAACATTGTAGATATTATTTAAAAGTATTTATCCCCTTTGTGTTTAGGTGATATTGTAAAATTTGTAATTACTATTTCTATTCAAAACACTCACCAATAATTGTTTTACTGTTTCAATTTCTTCTGCTTTACTAGCAGCAACAAACAAAGTCAAACTGGCTAATGCATCATTACTTATAATTGTTTGACCTTGCTCGCTAAACAACATATTATTTCGTTCTAAAAATAAAAGAAAGCTAGCTGCGGCAATTCTTTTATTTCCATCCACAAAAGCATGATTTTTGACAATTAAATACAGTAGCATTGATGCTTTTTCTTCGATACTTAAATAAATATCCTTTTGGTTGAATTGTTGTTGAATTAATGTGACTGCACTTATAAATCCTCCATCTTTTTCTTTTCCAAATATGTCAGAATTGAAATCTATTTTCATTTGTTTGACAAGATCCATATATTCTTTCATTTCTGGATAATGGGCTTTTTTATAATGGTTGCCGATTTTATCTAAGGCTTCGTGGTCGTAATCGTCTAATAATTTTAATCCTAGACTAAATTGTTGAAGCCATTCAAATTGTTCTGTATTCACTTTTTCTTCAATCACTCTGCTGAGAATTCTAATCCCGTTATGCAAAATTTGAATTTCCTTATTCTTTTGATCTAAACGTTTTTCATTTATGGCAACACCTTCTAAAAGGTAATCTTTCAATTTTTGAGTAGCCCATTGTCGAAATTGTGTTCCCCTGATTGAGTTTACTCTATATCCAACCGAAATAATCATATCTAAGTTGAAGTGGTCAATATTTCTTAAAACATTTCTCGCTCCTTCAATTTGAACTATCCGGAAATTCCGGATAGTTGAATTTCTATCCAATTCTCCAGTATTCAATATATTTTGAATGTGCTCATTAATTGTTCGAACGTCTTTGTCAAATAAATCTGCTATTTGACGCTGTGACAGCCAAATTGTATCATGATTAAGCTGAACCTGAACTTCAGTTTGTCCGTCGGGGGTATTGTATATTTCAATTTTATTTTCCAAATTAATTGTTTAAGATTATTTTTAAAAGAGTTAAATATGTTTCAAAATGAATTAGTTCATGCGTTAGAATTCAGGTCAAACTGAATAATGATAAAATGTTGATTTCCCATTTTTTTAATTTTGACTTTTTAATTTGATTCATCAAACCCCCTACCCACCCCAATTCTCCCTATCTAAACTTCTATACTGAATTGCCTCAGCCAAATGTTCTGTTTTTATTTGTTCCGAATTGGCCAAATCTGCAATCGTTTTGCTCACTTTTAAAATTCTATCATAGGCTCGAGCTGATAGATTTAATCTTTCCATGGCTTTTTTCAACAATTGTTTTGATGCTTCATCAATCAAACAAATTTCCTTTAGCATTTTACTGCTCATTTGTGCATTGGCATATACCTCATCATATTTCTCGTATCGTTTTGCTTGTATTGCTCGGGCACAAATCACACGCTCCCGAATGGTTTCACTTTTTTCAAACTGTTCTAAAGTTGATAACTCTTCATACGCTACAGGCGTTACTTCCACATGAAGATCTATGCGATCTAATAATGGGCCAGATACTTTATTCAAATATTTTTGTACCATGCCTGGCGGACAAGAGCATGCTTTTTCGGGATGATTAAAATAACCACAAGGACAAGGATTCATACTGGCTATGAGCATAAAATTTGCGGGAAAGTCCAATGCGATTTTTGCACGCGATATGGTTACCCTTCTTTCTTCCATTGGCTGACGCATCACTTCCAAAACCGTTCGTTTAAATTCGGGGAGTTCATCCAAAAACAAAACCCCGTGATGTGCTAATGATATTTCGCCTGGTTGTGGATTTCCACCGCCGCCAACTAAGGCTACATCAGATATAGTATGATGCGGACTTCTAAACGGTCTTCTACTGATAATGGTGGAATGCTCGGGCAACTTTCCAGCAACACTATGAATCTTGGTGGTTTCTAAAGCTTCTTCTAAAGTTAATGGCGGTAAAATGGTGGGTAATCTTTTTGCCAACATGGTTTTTCCGGCGCCAGGAGGACCAATCAAAATCGCATTGTGACCACCAGCTGCCGCAATTTCCAACGCACGTTTAATGTTCATTTGTCCTTTTACATCTGCAAAATCAAAATCATAATTCGATTGGGCTTTTGAAAAAACTTCGGCAATATTGACTTGTGTTGGTTCGATGTGCATTGTTTCATTCAAAAAATCAACTACCTCTTTCATTGAGCTCACCCCAATTACTTTTAAATCATTTACCATTGCGGCTTCATTGGCATTGGGTAACGGCAATATCAATCCTTCAAATTGTTCTTTTTTTGTTTGGATGGCAATGGGAAGCGCGCCTTTAATGGGCTTTACGGCTCCATCTAAACTTAACTCACCCATAATTACATAACGGCTCATTTTTTCTGCATCTATGATTTGTTCTGTTGCAGCTAATGTGCCAATGGCAATGGGTAAATCAAAAGCCGTACCTGATTTTTTAATATCGGCAGGTGCTAAATTTACCAGTAGTTTTGTTCGGGGCATGTAAAACTGATTGCTTTTAATCGCACTTTCTACCCGATGTAAACTTTCTTTAATGGCATTGTCGGGCAACCCTACGATGTAGTAATTTTTACCCTGATTATTTACATCAATTTCTACTGAAATCGTTTTGGCTTCTACACCATAAACTGCCATTCCAAATGTTTTTACAAGCATACCCAAAATTGACAAATACACTTTTAAAACCAAAAGTGAAATCATCCATTTTTAAGCAGAAAAAAACAAGAAATATCTGAGGGAAATTTGAAGTTATTTATAGATTTTTATCTAGTTCCCAAATTGTCAAGCATTTGCACAACACCTTCTTTTTTAAGAATTAAATAACCCAATCGATCATTGCTAACGCCTTCTTTTAACGCATAACTAAATTGAAATTGTTCATCTACAAAAGCAGTTTCAAAATAATTGAATTTAATGTTGTTATGTTTTTTTAGTGCGTCGCTTATTTCATATAAATGTGTGGACAAAATACATAATACACTTGGGATTTTTATTAGTCCTTCAATTACAATCGTGCTGCATTTCATGGCATCCTCTACATTGGTGCCTTTGAAAAGTTCGTCTATCAATACGAGCCATTTTTTTCCGTCATTGATTTTTTGAATGGATGTTTTTATTCGTTGTACTTCATTATAAAAATAACTTTCACCTTTTGAAAGGTCATCCATGATGTTGATGTTGCTTAGCATTCCATCGAAAAAAGATAATTCCATGGAATTTGCAGGAACCGCCATTCCAGTATGTGCTAAAAAAACGGCAGATCCAACAGATTTAATGAACGTACTTTTTCCCGCCATATTTGCGCCAGTCAAAAATAAAAAATGCTGTTGCTGGTCTAAATTAAAATCATAAGGTGTTGGATTGTTTAATATCAAATGAAACAATCCTTTTGCATTAAAAAAAGGTCGCTCACTTTCTACAAAAACGGGAAAAGACAATTGATGTACATTGACAGATTTTGCCATTCCAAACCAAGCATCAATTTTTGCATGAAGCTTTAGCAAATCCAACATGCTTGATTTATATTGATTGCGAAAAAAATAGCCAAGCTGCATGATTTCTCTAACACTCAATTGATTAAACTGTTCGTTTTTATCAATGATATCAAAAGCATTTTTCGTAGTTAATTTTTCAATTTCCTGTAATGCATTTTTAAGAAGTATTGGCGTTTCCGAATTCGAAAGTAAATGTACAATCGACTTTAATCCTTTTATAAAATCGAAGCAATGATTTACTGAAAATTTCAACAAAGAAAAATCTGCCTTTTGTAAAATCGAATACAATTTTGCATGATAAAACGAAGCGTTCTCTGGTATTGGGCTAAGGTTTGTTTCGTAGAAACGTTCTATTACTTTTATGGTGCCATTGCTAATTTGATTGGGCCATTTTTCTAGCAAAGGAATGATATGTTTCAGCGTATCCTGAACAGCTTTAATTTCCTCGATATTTTTTAGCGGTGTTGATAAAAACAACTTCAATTGTGCTTCACCGTTAGTAGTGTTGGTGAAATTGATTTTCCCAAATAGTGACAGGTTATTTTCACCATTGAAAATATTTAAATCATTTAATGTGGTTTTATCAATTTCCATAAATTATTTTCTGTCAAATGTCATACGCTTTCCTTTTGGCGCATCTACAAGTTGTCCATCATTAAAAACGATATTGCCACTCACCATCGTTTTGATTATGCTCGTAGGAAATGTAACGCCCATAAGTGGACTCCAGCCACATTTGTATAAAATATTATTTTCAGTTACGGTATATGGTTTGTTCAAATCCACCATTACTAAATCTGCAAAATATCCTTCTCTAATATATCCACGTTCCTGAATACCAAAACAATCTGCCACAGCATGACTCATTTTTTCAACTACTTTTTCAATGCTAATTTTTCCTTCTTCTACATACTTCATCATCATTTGCAAAGGATGTTGTACTAATGGTAAACCAGAATGTGCATGTTCGTATGGACCTTCTTTTTCTTGTAATGTATGCGGCGCATGGTCTGTAGCAATGATATCCAATCTGTCATCCAACAACGCTTTCCACAATGCTGATTTATTATGTGCTGCTTTTATGGCTGGATTACATTTGATTTGATAGCCTAATTGATCATAATCATCGGCAGTGAAATGTAAATGGTGTACGCAAACTTCTGCTGTAATTCTTTTTTCTTTCAAAGGCATCATGTTGCCAAAAAGTTGCAATTCCTTTTCTGTACTGATGTGTAAAATATGCAAACGAGTATTATATTTCTGTGCCATTTTAACCGCCCTCAATGATGATTCATAACATGCATCTTCATCTCGAATAAATGCATGATCAGCAGGCGAAAGCTTTGATTTTATGGACTTTAATTGCTGATAATTGTTTCTAATAATCGTTTCGTCTTCGCAATGTGTAGCAATCAATAATTCTGTTTCGCTAAATATTTTTTCGAGTGTATTAAAATTATCTACGAGCATATTTCCTGTGCTGCTGCCCATAAATATTTTCACCCCACAATAGTCATTTTTAATTTTATTTAATTTCAACACCTCCTCTGCATTATCATTACTCACACCCATAAAAAATGAATAATTGGCCGCTGAAGTATTTGCTGCTATCTGATATTTTTGTTCAAGCAAATCAATAGTTAATGCATTGGGAATCGTATTAGGCATCTCCATAAAACTCGTTACCCCACCTGCAACAGCTGCTTTACTTTCTGTTTCGATAGTTGCTTTATGGGTTAACCCTGGCTCTCTGAAATGGACTTGATCGTCAATTACCCCGGGCAACAAATGTTTTCCAACACCAATTATTTCTTCGCATTTTCCTTTTACAGAAATTTGTGGATCTATTCTTTCAATGCGTTCTCCTTCAATTAAAACGTCCATCGTTTTTATAACGCCTTCATTTACTACGGTTATATCTTTAAAAAGGTATTTTTGCATAACTTGATTATCTTGTTGATTAAATAAATTTCCAGATGCAAATTATTAAAAGCTTTTTCAAATTTTTGATTTTTATTTTGCCTTTGCATTCTATGGCGCAATCTACGTTTTTACCTCAAGGCTCAAGAGAATATAATTACATAGACAGAACTGAAATTCTAAACGGAAATCTGTCGGATGTGTTATTTACAGGAATTAAGCCATTCAGCAGAAAAAAAGTGATTCAACAAATGAGCCCTTCTGATTCCAATAAAACAGAATTACTATTGGCTTATCCTGAACAAGAAGCAATTTTTAAAAACAATATAGAATGGATAGGTACAAAAGAAATGTATTATAAAAGCCAGCATCCTGTTTTAAAAAATTTTTATACTACCCCTTGTAATTTTTATTCGGTAAATACAAAAGACTTTTTTTTATCAATAAATCCTGTTTTAAGCTTTAGGGCTGGTAAAGAAATGGGTTACGACAAAACGCTTTATTTAAATACGAGAGGCATCACCCTCCGTGGTAAAATTGCCAACAAAATTGGATTTTCATCTACGATTGTGGACAATCAGGAACGTGGTCCAGAATTTTTTCAACAACAAGTGCGTCAGCTTCGAGCAGTTCCTGGGGTTGGGTTTTACAAAATCTTTAAAAAAGATTCTTCTGCAAATGATTATTTTGATGGACGTGGCTATGTCACTTTTAACGCTACAAAATACATCGACTTTCAATTTGGCTATGATAAAAATTTTATTGGAGACGGATACCGCAGCTTATTTTTAAGCGATTGGAGTAACAGTTATCTGTTTGCAAAAATCAATACCACCATTTGGAAGTTCAATTACCAGAATATTTTCATGGAATTAACGCCTCAATTTAGAAAGGAAGGCGACTCATTGTTGAAAAGAAAATATGCCGCAATGCATCATTTAAGTTTCAATGCAACAAAATGGTTGAACATTGGACTTTTTGAAGGCGTTATGTTTGGCAGAAAAGACCATTTCGAATTTCAATATTTAAACCCGATTATTTTTTATCGACATATTGAAAGCACCATCGGCAGTCCGGATAATGCATTGGCGGGCATTGATTTTAAGGCCAATGTCAAAAAGCGTTTTCAAGTTTACGGACAATTGTTATTGGATGAATTTATCCTGTCAAAAATTAAAAACGACCCTTCCAATTGGGTTAATAAATTTGGGATGCAATTGGGCGGAAAATACATCAATGCTTTTGGTGTAAAAAATCTTGATGTACAAGTAGAAATGAATCGTGTTCGTCCTTTTACCTATTCTCATAATGATACCATCAACAACTATACGCATTATAACCAACCGCTTGCACATCCATTGGGCGCAAATTTCATGGAGTGCATAGGAATTGTAAGATATCAGCCATTTCCTAAATTGGTAATGAATGCGCGCATGATGTACTATTACAAAGGATTGGATTCAACTGGTAAAAATTTTGGTGGAAATATTTTTAGAAGCTACAACACGCGCGTTGGTGAAAATGGCTACCGTATTGGCTTTGGTGACAAATTAACTTGTATAAACGCGATGATAAATGTGTCGTATGAATTAAGACAAAACTTATTTTTTGATTTGAGTTATCAATTTAGAAATCAAAAAGTAGCCAGTTTAAACTCGAATGAAAATTCTAACGCCATTCAATTTGGCATGCGTTTAAACATGTGGCAAAGACAATATGATTTTTAGAAACAAGTTATTCGATGATGAGAGAAAGCGTTAATGTACGTGATTTAATTTCGTCGATTACATTTGAAAACTTGAGGTTTGGATCACGACTATGTACATTTTTTAACCCCCAACCTAGTTTTAACTCAGGTGACAAAACAAATACTGGAAAGTAAAAGTGAAAGCCAATACCCGCTTCAACTCCATAATCTAGCTTATTGAGTTTCATTAATTTTTCAGCATTTTTTTCACCAGCATTGGCAGCAAAATCGTATTCCAATTTACCGCCGCCCATCATATACACTTTGAAGTTGTTGATTCTATCGCTGCTAAATTTTATTTGTAAAGGAAATGCTAGGGTAATGCCTTGAATTTTTCGGGTGGTTAAGCTATCTTCTTTTGCAAAAACATCAGGGTATTTTAATCGATATAGAAAAGCTTTTTCCGTAAACACTAGGTTTAATGGATACGTTCTAATGTCTAAATGATTGGTGATATGCAAGTTTACGAGCCAAGCTAAGTTGATGCCCGTACTTTGAATACTTTCAACCACTTGTACGGAATCTCTTTCTAAAAAAAGCGGATTAAACGAAAAATGATAGTATGATCTATTGCCACCTAATGAAATCCCAAAATGAAAAGGTTTTTCATCATGATCAGGTAAATTCAAATCCACATTCATCTGAGCGAATGAGTCATTTGAAATCAGCATAATAAAAATACTGAGTAAAATTATTTTGTTCCTACATAAATGCAGCATATGCCAAAGCTTAATTTTTTAAATTCTGTTTTTGTGTACCCCAATTCATTCATGACTTGAATAAACTGTTTTCCTTCTGGAAATTTCTTAATGGATTCGTCTAGATATTTATAGGCAGCCCCATTTTTTGAAAATAATTTTCCCATATTGGGTGCTACTATTTTCATGTAAAAATTATAAAAAAATCCCACAAAAGGTGTTGTTGGTTTGCTAAATTCTAAAACCACCAATTTACCTCCAGGTTTTAATACCCTTTTTATTTCTAAAAGTCCTTTTTCTAAATTTTGAAAATTTCGAACCCCAAAAGAAACGGTGGCGGCATCAAAGTGATTGTCTTCAAATTGAATGGATTCGCTATCTCCATTGATCAGTTCTATTTGATGTTGCATGCCATTTTTTTCAACTTTTTCTCTTCCAATTTTAAGCATTCCATCGCTAATGTCGATGCCTATTGTTTTGCTGATGTGATGCATTTTTGTAGCCATAATCGCCAAATCTGCAGTTCCTGTAGCTACATCCAGCAATAATTTTGGCGGATTATCTTTAAAATGTTGAAGCGCTTTTTTTCTCCAACTTACATCAATGCCAACGCTAAGAAATCTGTTTAAGAAATCGTAACGATTGGCAATATCATCAAACATCCCCGCCACCTGCTCTTTCTTCGTTTTAGAAGATGCCTTATCCGGAACAACTTTATCGTGTGCGTATTCTGTCATATCAAGGGCAAATATACGCTCCTTTGAAGAATAGAAAACCTAATTCGACAGATTGATTATAGAATAACTATTTTTGTTGAACATTATGCAGATTAAACAAGCCACATATATCATCAGTAGTCCGGAGTTTGAAAAATGTCCTAAACCCGACAAGGCAGAATATGCGTTTATTGGGCGAAGCAATGTTGGCAAATCTTCATTAATAAATATGCTTTGCAACAATGAAAAATTGGCAAAAACCTCAGGTTCCCCAGGGAAAACACAATTAATCAACCATTTCGAAATTATAAGTACCGTTGGAGATGAAAGCAAGCAGTCTTCACTAAAATGGTATTTAGTGGATTTACCAGGATACGGATTTGCGAAAGTGAGTCAAAATAGCAGAAGAAGATGGGAGCAAATGATTGAAAACTATCTCAGAAAGCGCGAAAACCTTACGATGGTTTTTGTATTGATCGATTCGCGTCATTCGCCGCAGAAAATAGATTTGGAGTTTTTGGAAAATTTAAAAAAATGGGATGTGCCCTTATGTTTAATTTTTACCAAGAGTGATAAAGAGAATCAACGAACAGTGAGTAAAAATGTAAAAGATTTTTTAAACGCGATGCGCGAAACCTGGCAATTTTTACCTCAACATTTCATCAGCAGCGCCGTTAAAAAATCAGGCCGAGATAAAATTCTAACGTACATAGAGGAAGTGAATCAACAGTTGTTGGATAAAGGGGAATGAAACACGAAGCTTTTTTTAGAGCGAGAAACAGAATGTGAATGAAGAAAAAATCAAGACTCATTTTACACTCTCGCGCCCATTTTCGCTCTGACTTTTTGAAGCCCCCTTCCCAAACCCTTCCTCCAAAGGTGAAGGGAGCGTGAGTATTCTGAATTTAAAGATGCTCAATAATATCAAAAGATTCAAGAAATCAAAAACGTAGAATGCTTCCAACCTTTTGAACCCATTGAACTCATTCAACCTTTTGAACCTTTCTTTCAAAACCGAAAACACTTCCAACCTCAAAAACCTCACAAACGTCTCAAACCTCATAAACCTCTTCCAAAACAAAAAACAGCCTGCTCAAACAAATGAACAGGCTGCTTTTATTTTTATGAACAAACCACTAATATTTAACCACCCTAACCGTCTTGGTGTTTTCTCCTTCCTTAACTTCTACAAAGTAAACGCCTGCTTTCAAATCATTGCCAAAATTTACGGCTGTGTTTGTTGATACCACAAGGGTTTTGATTACTCTTCCTTGAAGATCATAAACCTTGGCTGTTGCATTTTGATTTGAAGATGCTGTTTTAACCATTAAATTAAATGATTTAGCAGTTGGGTTTGGATACACAATTACACTCATTGGTAATGATGCATTTGTTTCCACTTTGGTTATCACTGGTGTTGGTGCAACGCAAGTAAGCAACAAATTTGATAAATACTGCGCTTTTGTTGCGCCGTTACCACAAGTTGATTGATAAGCCACCTTGATGCTATCGCCCGCTGATGCAGCCAAGTTACTGCTGTATCTGATTTTGATGTAACGAGCTCCTGTTCCAACTAACACACCTGAATCTAAAGTTCCTGTTGCGCCTACCGGACCTGTTGGTAACGACCATGCGTATCCTGTAGCTGCGCCTGCAGTAGTTGTTGCAACAGGTAATACTGGTGCAGTGTATCTGTAAACCCTTACACCACATACATTACTTACCAATGCAATCGTTACTGTTGCTGGTGCCAATGGTGCAGTAAGCACAGTATTGGTTAGCTTAGTTGCTTTTACAGTGCCTAACCCACAACCAGAATTAAACCTTACCCTGATGGTATCGCCTGCAACTGCTGCTGCATTTGAGGTGTATCTGATTTTAATTACCTGACCACCTAAAACACCCGAATCTAAAGTTCCGGTTGCACCATTAGGACCTTCTGGCAATGACCATGACCAACCTGTTGCTGCTCCAGCTGTTGCTGTTGCAATTGGTAATGCTGATGCCGAATATCTGTATATTCTTGCGCCGCACACATTGGTGGTTATTGCTGCTACCGTTACTGTTGGTGCAGCTGGTGGATTCAATACCGTATTGGTCAGTTTAGTTGCTTTTGAAGCGCCCAAACCACATGCTGAATTAAATGCTACGCGAATGGTATCGCCTGCAACTGCTGCTGCATTTGAGGTATATCTGATTCTGATTATCTGACCTGTTAAAATACCTGAATCTAAAGTTCCTGTTAATGAACCTTCTGGCAATGACCATGACCAACTCGTTCCTGCAGGAGTCGTTGCAGTAGCAAGAGGTAAAGCTGATGCTGAATATCTGTATATTCTTGCGCCGCAATCATTGGTGGTTACTGCTGCTACCGTTACTGTTGGTGCTGCAGGTACTGGTAATGCTGTATTGGTAAGCTTTGTAGCTTTTGATGTTCCCAAACCACAGGCTGAAGTAAATGCTACGCGAATGGTATCGCCTGCAACTGCTGCCGCATTTGAGGTGTATGTAACCGTGATGGTTTGTGATGTTGCTGTTCCCGAATCTCTTGTTCCTGTAGATCCAACCGTACCTTCAGGATTTGACCATGACCAGCCCGATGCTGCAGCTGCCGTTGCTGTTGCAGCAGGTAAAGCAGATGCAGAATATCTGTACCTTCTTGCTCCACATGTATTAACGGATATTGGTGTAACCGTTACTGTTGGTGCCGCTGGTGCTGTCAATAATGTGTTGGTCAACTTCGCTGCTTTTGCCACACTGTTGCCACATGATGATGTGTAAGATAATTTTATACTGTCGCCTATTGCTGATGCAACATCGCTTGTATAAGAAACACGGAATGTTTGTGAAGTTAAACTTCCCGAATCTATTCTTGCATTTGCACCCAACGTACCCAAGAACTGCCAAACATAACCCGTTGCTGCTACTGCTGTAGTAGTTGCTATTGGTAATGCAGGTGCAGAGTATCTATACTTTTTCTTACCGCAAGAATCTATTGCAATTGGCGTAATCGTTATAGTTGCTGGTACTGCAGGCGCACTAATTAAGGTATTTATGAGTTTAGCTGATTTTACTGCGCTGCTTACACAACCAGAAACCGCCACTACTTTTATGCTATCCGTTGTTAATGCTGCAAGATTTGATGCATAATTTAATTTAATGGTACTGCCATTTGAAACTGCAGTGTCTACTATTACACCTGATACACCACCAACCGAAGTTGGCAAGGTCCAAGTATAAGATGTAGCCCCTGATACTGGCGTTGCAGTATAACGATATACCCTTGCACCACAAACATTGCTTACCAAGGTTTGGGTTAATGTTGTAATGGCAGCAAGTGAAGTAGATGACTGAACAGTTAATACCAAGGTAGCCACTGAATCGCCACATCCTGTAGAATTTACTAAAGTAACACTGTACGTTCCGCCTGTCGTATAACTTTGACCATTCCATGCATAAGGCAGTTGATAACTACATATTGATGTATTGGTTGTACTGGTTGTAGTTGCTGCTCTGCTATAAACGTAAGCCGCACTGGTGCTATATTGTGTTCCTACATAAACACTTACTGTATAAGATCCAGCTACTGTAGGTGTGAAAGATGCTGTTGTTGATAAAATTGCCGTGCTACCAACCAGCTTCCATTGATAAGAAGCATTAGCAACAGTTGCTGTTGTAAGTATTCTATTGCAAGCTGTACCCGATGCTGTTATCAAAGGTGTTGATAAATTATCGTTCTTAATGGTATCATACAAAGCTATACCAGTAGTACCTAAAGTATAATCTCCTCCTGATAATAAAGAGATGATGATAGATTCATTAGGCTCGAATAAACCATCTGCAATTGGATTGATGGTTAATGTAGCACTATTGAAGAGACTATCTATTAAAATTGTTCCTATTGAATTATTAAATGTTGACAATGGTGACGTATTAGTAACCGTATAATCTGTACCATACACCGCCGTACCGCTTACCGCAAAACGAACTGTAGTTGGTTTGGTGTTGGTTGTGGCAATGTTACCCATTGTAAACACAACCTTCATGTTATCACCGGCGCTTTCGAATATGGCACGTTTTGGCAACCCATTTAATAATGTGTTGGCAATGGTGATGGTTCTAGAAGTGCCGGCAACGCTTCTACCCACGATAAAGTTAAGCGTGTCTTTGATGGTACTTGTATTGCCATAGATATCTCTTACATTGGTTGCCACTACTCTAATGGTGTCGCCTAAAACCAATGCACCCGTTGGTACTACAACAATCTTGTTTTGATAACCACTTACACCCACGTTGATAGGTGTGATTATGCTACCCACCTTTTTGTACATGCTGATTGTATTGGTGTTTAGATTGCTGTTATCGATGTTTTCGTTATAACTGAAAGAAATCTCATCGCCGTTGATATAGTTGCCATCCGTTGGTTTTGGATTACCAAACAACAATGGCGCTTTTGTATCAATTTTGCCAGAAATAAGATTAGAGTATAGCTCAACTCCTGCACCGCAGGTAAGTTTCAAACGAACATCATAGGTATCATCAGCCAATCCAAACACATCCCAATTGTAGGTAGTGTTGGTTGAACCTGACAAAATTTGCTGGTTTGGAAACAGAGTAGTACCATCTACCCAGAATGGTGTTCCTGTTTTGGCATACTGTATGGTTACAAACTGCAGATTTGATGTATTATAACCAGTAAAGCTTATTGGCAGTGTATTATTGGATGCCGAGTTAACCACAAAATTATTGTTGGGTGATGTAAGGTTAATATTGGTAGCACAAGGATTTACAAAATTGGCTGTAATAACTGCAGTATCCAATATTTCAGACTCACAATCATCCCATACTTCAAATTTGATATTGCTAAATGAAGAATTTGCGTTTCCAATTAATTTTGCAACAGTAACTAAAATTTCAGCAGAATTAAATGGTGAAACTCTGCTTATATCAACTACTGCAAAATTTTGACCATTATTGCCAAGCAATGAAACGTTGTTAATTTTCACATCTAGGCCTGTTGAAATTACACTGCTCTGATTTACCTTAATTTTATATTTGTTAGTAGTTGGGGTTGTTGGCGAAACAGAGGTATTGCCCAGTTGCATTTTAAAGATAGCAGGATTGCTATAACCGCCTGTATTTCCTACAATTGGAATATTATTTTGTACCCTATTTGCTCTAGAAACAGTACCCTCTAGCACTACATCTGGCACAAAAAGCGAAGCTGAGTTAAAAGGAATGGTATTGGGTTCTGTTGGACAACTAGATTGACCACCGGTAGTTTTGAACACAAAAGTTCCGTATACAGGATCTCTTTTTATGTCTACTGCATAATTATCACCAGTAGCTCTCTCATCATCTGAAATTATAAATCCTGTAGTAGTTTCTGTAGCAGCAGACGTTGAACGAGAATCTCCTGTTGTGATTCTTAAGGCTATTGATCCAGCATAACTAGCACCTACGCCACCAATATCAACACCTGCCCCAAGACTTATTGTTTCGGAACTTTCAACATTTACGTCAATGGTATTGGTTTCCTCCTTAGCATATGAACTAGAAAATCCATATGTTGCATTTACTGATCTATTTTGGATAAATATAGCCCTCTCCTTGTTGGCGTCGTTGTTATCAAGAATCTGTTGCCATGTATTTAGCGAAGACAGTGCCGTATCTCTTGAATGTTGAGATGCACTTGGATCATTTGCCAATGCCTGTAAACCTGGCATAATGGTATTCCTAATTAGTGATTCAGTGTATACGAATCCAGATTCATAGCTTTCTGGAGCTGCAGCAATTGAAGAAACTTTTTCTAATGCACAACCAGCCTGACCATTTGCATCATATTGAATCTTTTCCGTGTTAGTAATTGAAATATTCATTTGAGCACCTACAAATACATCACCTCCTTCTGGATCAGTTTCATACTGGGTATTTGATGTATTAGTAATCACCACTTCATTGTTTTCGTTTCTTGTGGAAGTAGTATTCCATCCAAACCCTTCAGTTGCCCATACTGAACTTGTTATCTCAACTCCTAAACCGGTAGAAAAGGAAGCACCAAGTTTAACCTCGACATAATCATCAGTAGATTTATTTTTTGCAACAGATATTGACATGGCAGTTGATGTAGATTTGGTTTGCTCCCAAAAAGCTTTACTCTGATCACCTGGTGGCTGATGCAAAATCAAAATGGGTATTTGAGGGGTCGTGGCTACATATCCGCCGTCTATCACTCTATCTCCCAAAACAATCGCTTGTTTTGAAGTGTCAAGTGCTCTAGAATATCTGTCGGTATAATTGAAAGATAAGTTTTTCTTATACGGAGCAGTAGTATTTGGCCAACCACCTTTTAAAGAAATGGCAGCAGATCCTCCACTCAGATTATAAAGTGAAACAAACGAAGAGCCATCTACGGCTTGAACCGCACTGCTCATGGTTAACGGCAGCGGAGTGGTTGATACAAGTGCCACTTGCTTTACGCCCAAACAACCGGAACCATTAGATTTAGCGATAAGTGTATAGGTACCCAATGCCAAATTTTTTATGGTGTCGGTACCAAACGATGCATAAGATTGACCATTATTTACACTAAACTGATACTCTGTTTTGCTCGGTGCGGTGATGATGATTTGACCATCATTTCTTCCTGGTGTAGGGTTGATTAAAATAGTGTTTATAGTTATTGATTCTGAGCAAATCGTAGAAAGTGCAACAGCCTTAGATGCCACACATCCAATTGCATTTTTTACATAGATGATATAATTACCTGCTCCCAAAAGGTTGAACAAAGAATCTGTTCCATAATTCACCCCATCCTTACTATAAAGATAATTGCTTGGTGAACCACCGTTAACCCTTGCAAGTATCGAGCCATTGGTTGCATTGATTGAAGGATTGGTTGGAACCACACTAAAGCCAAAAGAGTTTGATGAACATGGATCCACATAGTCTGTAGCAACTGGGAACCCTGTAGTTGTACCCCCTGCAGAAGTAGTAAGTGTTGATGGTCCTTCCCATACTCTAGCCGTAAAAGTTCTTGTTTTTCCACTTTCAAATAATACATAACTTGAATTAGGCGTGCTCGTTCCACAAATCTCATTAAGATTATCGAATGTGATGGTTGGTTTTCTATGATAATACAAATCAAGTTTTTGATCAATCGAATCAATATCGATTATCTTATTAGCAAGTATATTGCTGTTAAAAAATGAAAGCAACTCTGATGATGCGATATAATCCGCAGCAGTAGTATTGGTTATTGATGGTGAGAAACTTGTGAAGCTCACTTTATATTTTCTTGCCGGAAGGGTAACCGAATAAGTTGCAAAATCACCTGAAGTAAATGTGATCGGCACCACCTTTGTAAACTTGCTGTTTCTACCTTCCACGTAATCGGTAAAAGTAAGTGAACCCGTACCAATGTATTGTTTTCTAATATTTCCAGATGCATCTTGTACCTCGTTGCTTGCACAGAAGATACCCGAAATAACACGAACGGTATTATCAGTAAAATCTTGTGCAGGAAGATTTAGGTTTACTGGAGGCGTCGTCAGCGGTGAAGGCGTGAAGGTGTGACCTTTGTAACTCGGAGTAATTGTATATGATGCAGGAATTGTAACGCCAAATCCATACTTGCCATAAGGCTGTTCAACCGTAGCACCAGTGCCAGTGAATTGTGTTCGTGGCGGATTAATAACTGATGAAGTCAGTGTCATTTTTACATTGCTGACGCTATCTATTATAGTTTGATTGCTAAGTGGACCACAATTATTACAAACTTGTTTTACCGCACCTGTTATACTGAATGTGGTATTGTCGTTAAAATTGAAAGTAGAAGTAGGATTTGGGGTATTAGGATATGCACTTGAAAGGATTACTGTAATTGGCGGTGCGGCGTTTGTGCCTGGTACCGTAAATTGATGTACCGTTGTACCTATTGTCAATGAAGGCGTAATTTCAAAATTGGCAGGATTATCATTATTGTTTATATCTCCGTAAAATAAGGAATCAGCGCCGTAATTTCCATTTTCATCTGTTGTGGCTGTAAATACTTTATTTGCAACGCCGCCTAGTACGGGTGTTATTCGTTTCATGGAAACCGTTACACCTGCAACACCTACTTGTGGATTATCTGCTACTACTACCTTCCCTCTTATGGTACCGTTTTTTCTTCCGTTACCACCTGAAATGGCTGTACTGGATTTTGAAAATACTTTTATCGCCACTACATTACTATAAGCTGAAACTCCACAACCCGAAAAAGTCGCTTTACGTCTGTAAAATGAATCAATGATGATGCTGTTGGGTTTTGTTAAATTAAACGCACTCGTGCTAATACCAGAAACTGTCGACCATATTGCCGTAGTACTTGTAATTGCTGTATCAGGAAATATTTCACCGGTTGCAAGTGTTATATTATTTGCAGTTTTTTCCCAGCTGTATGCCACAGTACCTGAAGCTGCTGTTATACTTGTGATACCATCCGTTGTTAGCTCCCATGGATAAGGTACAGTATGACTGGTACCAATTCTTCCTGGATCTGTTGAATTTATTGTTATCGGATCTGACATGTAGCCAATAATTTGTGGTGATTCACATATAACCCTGATTCTGTAACCGGATCCTGCAACCGTGTTTGTAGGAATGACTGCAGTGATAGTACCTGTATTAGCACTCGATGTAAGCGGATTTCCTATTATTATTGGATTAGAAAAACTTCCATTAGCATCACTCAACTGAGCTTTGTAAGTAGATGTGCTTGATACACATCCCAATGTAAATGGTACTGTTATGGATGAACCTGAACAGAATGATGTTGCACCGGCAGTAGCATTGTTGATGGCTCCAGTTTTAATTAAACTAGAAATACCACCTCCAGAGTTGGTACTGTATTCCCACAAACTGCTTGTAAAACCATTGCCGGTTACACCTGTTGCTAAATAGCCTTTATTGCCGATAGCAAAAGCTACTGCATTACGGCAAGCGTAAGCCGATGCTATCACTGTTGTTGTTGACCATGTATTGGTTGATGCGTTGTACTCATAAAAATCAGCGGTACCAGAACCTGTACCAATATAGCCTTTGCTATCAATACTGAAACCAACGGCATTACTACGCCCTGTGCCAGGAAAATCTGGTCTTTGTCTCCATTGGCTTCCTGTTGCTGCCGATGGATTGAATTCGTAAAAAAGTTTTGTATCAACTCCATTAGTTCCTGTGCCAACGTAAGCCTTTGAACCAATACTGAAGGCAACTGCACTGTTAACTCCCCCACCTCCATAATTATCTTTTTGTGTCCAACTATCTGTAGCAGGATTATACTCATAAAAGGCACTGATATTAGTAAAGTTTTGATAATTAAATCCTGTACCTATATATCCTTTACTACCCAAACTAAAGCCAACAGCATACGCTGATAATTGAATTGGATAATTGGCTTTTTGAGTCCATGTATTGGTAGTGGGATCGTATTCATAAAAAACATTAGTAGTAGTATTTGTTACAGTATTAAAACCTGTACCAACATATCCTTTATTACCAATGCTAAAGCCAACACCAGCGTTAATTTTTCCACCCGGATAATTTGCTCTCTGGGACCAAGAATTTAAAAAAGGATTGTATTCCCATAATTGATTGGTATTTACAGGTACTCCATTTACAGACGTTAGCATTTGTCCTGTTGCGATATACCCTCTGTTGCCAATGCTGAAACCAACTCCGGCATTGTTAACACTAGCAAAATCTGTTTTAACAGTCCATGAATTAGCACTTGTATTTTCAATATTTGATCTTATTACATCACATTGTGCAACAGTTGGTACAGCGCAAGTATTACTATCTCCGGGTTGAACATAAACTTGGCAAGTATAAAAACTATAAACCGGATCTCCACTTATTGATGCTGATTGTGTTGTACCAAAAATTGAGCTAGTAGTTTGTGTACCAGTTTGCAAAAATTTGAACCAATTAAATATCGGAGTAGCAACACCACTCCATCCAGAAGAAAGATTAGCTGTAAATGTTGTATTTACAGCACTTGTATTACATAATTGTCCAACATTTTGAGTTGACGATATTGTTACTCTTGGCAAAGGTTTTACCGTTACTGTTTTTATTGCAGAATTTGCGGTACATCCTGCATCTGAAGTTACACGAACAAAAAAATCACCGGTGATGGTATCTTGAGGATTATATATGGAAAGCGCAGATGTGTTTTGAGCAGTGTATGGACCTGTTGCTTCCAATGCATAGTTAGTTCCTGTTGGACTTCCTTTAAACCATTGGTAAGATAAGTTTGATGCAGGTGTTACTGTGGCATCAATGGTGAGTTGCTCAATACCATTACCGCTACATAAAGGATAATTTATAAAAGCAGTTCCTGTAGCATTTTTAACTTTAATGCCAGAGCTTACATTAGGAATACCATTTACAGATACAGCTATAGCTTGTTTTATATTACATCCGATATTAGTTACCGTATACAATCCATTGCTTGTTGGAATGAAAGCTGTGCCATTGGTAATGGTTTGAGGACCAGACCAACTAAAACTTGGTGATCCACCAGTGGCAGTTAATGTGATAGAGCCACCAGTACATACTGAAGTAGTTTGAGGCGTAATTTTACGAATTCTACTATTGTCCCTATCTGCCACATATACATTTCCTGATGCATCTACTGCTACTCCTTGAGGAATTTTAAATTGTGCTGATGTGCCTGTACCATCGAGGAAACCTAATGTACCGTTACCAGCTATTGTAGACACGACACCATCAGGTGTTATTTTACGAATTTTATTACTGAACCCATCAGCCACATACACATAGCCCAAGGCATCTACCGATATTCCATAAGGATTATTAAAAGTAGCTTGAGTTCCTATGCCATCTGTAGAGCCGGCTGTACCATTTCCTGCAAATGTACTAACTACACCTGCAGGCGTTATTTTACGAATTCGATTATTGTTTTTATCCGAAACAAATACATTTCCAGCGAGATCTACGGCTACTCCAGCGGGAGCATTAAACAAAGCTGAAGACACATTTCCATCTAAAAAACCTGCTGTGCCATTACCCGACAAAGTAGTAACATTATAGCCTCCTTGAGCTTGACTGCCAGTCATTTTACGAATACTATTATTATTTTGATCAGCCACATAAAAATTATAACCTGTTGCATCCACGGCAATACCTGTTGGTCCGTTAAAACGTGCATTTGTATTAAATCCATCTACAAAACCTGCAGTACCATTTCCTGCCATGGTGCTCGAAATACTTAATTGGCCAAAAGGTTCGACAAGGCGAATTGCGTTATTATTACGATCAGCCACATATAAATTGCCCGAAGAAGATAGGGCTAATCCGGTAGGATTATTAAATGTCGATACCGATCTTTGACCATTAACAAAGCTTGGAGATCCGGTTCCCGCATATGAAAGAACCTGTCCGTTTGAACTGATTTTAATAATTTGATTTTTATTTCCATCCGCAACAAAAACATTGCCCGATACATCAGCGGCTACTCCTGTAGGCGTTAGGTATGAAGTCGCATTTCCGTTGAAAGCATCTGTATAAGTGACACCTGATATAGTTGTTACTTTAGGTGGAGTGATAGTAGCAGAGCTAATAATTGAAATATTAGGTGGGGTGGTTAAGTTCACAACTATATCATTTGTTGATGCACAACCGGCAGCATTAGTACCAGTAACCTTGTATAACCCAGAGGTTGTTGCATTAAAAGAAACACCGTTGGTAATGGTTTGTGGACCAGTCCAGCTGTAATTGTCTCCACCACTCGCTGTTAAAGTAAGCGCTCCTCCACAATTTAAAGTTGCCTGTGGAATAATTTTACGAATTTTATTACTGAATTGATCTGCTACATAAATATTACCTGCGTTATCGATGTTTATACCCGTAGGTCCATATAACGAAGCTGCAGTCCCCACACCATCAACAGCATCTCCAGTACCAGACCCTGCCAAGGTAGTTACTACTCCGGCAGGCGTAATTTTACGAATTTTATTATTTGTTGCATCTGCCACGTATAGATTGCCTGCTGCATCTGTAACAACTCCTGTAGGATGATTAAACGTTGCGCCAGTTCCTGTACCATCATCACTGCCTGCAATTCCGCTGCCTGCTAAGGTGGCAACAACTCCGGTAGCAGTGATGATTTTACGAACTTTATTATTGTATTCATCTCCTACATAAACTACAGTGCCGGCTGCATCGGTGGAAACTCCTGAAGGAAAATTGAAAAATGCCTGAGTTCCTGTACCATCAT
>Ga0304730_1000159_pt1 | contig 61143 bp, 46 predicted proteins | sample M_130628_MF_Meta_FD_190474 | JGI IMG/M metagenome (GOLD analysis project Ga0304730, IMG submission 190474) | Freshwater microbial communities from Lake Montjoie, Canada to study carbon cycling - M_130628_MF_MetaG (v2) (version 2) | ecosystem: Environmental > Aquatic > Freshwater > Lake | place... | reverse complement strand
ATTAACATCTGCTAAAACTGCTAGAGACCCTGATTCAAGAATTAACAAAGCCCTCAGAAAGTGGAACTGTTAATGCTTCTTATCACTGAGCCTCATAGCATATAATAACATCATGTCAATAGGCCGTCTATATATTTTGGTTAACTTTAGATAAAAAGGAGGTAAGATGAGTTGGTTCAAACACAAACCTAAAAAAAATCCCCCTAAACCAAAACACCCGTATCCGGTACCGCCTGTAAACCAAACATTCTTATTTTATAAATAATAAGTATCAACTATATTCTAATGGAAAACAATGGACTTTAAACAATTCATCACAGAAGCGCCTGAAAAATCAGCCGCTTTTGCCTTTGGGCGGTTTAATCCGCCTACCGTTGGACACGAAAAACTCATTAATAAAGTTAAATCTGTTGCTGATGAACACAATGCTACTGCTCATATTGTGGCATCGCATTCTGAAGGTACATCAAAAGATCCATTGCCAGCAAAGGCAAAAGTAGGATATCTAAAACACGTAGCACCAGAAGGCACTAAAGTATCGGGTGCTACTAAAGAATCTCCTACTTTTCTACATGCTGCATCCAAATTACACAGCCAAGGCTACAAGCATTTGGTTATGGTCGCAGGATCAGATCGTACAGCAGAATATGATAAAACTTTAAACAAATATAATGGCGTTGCTGGCAAACACGGCCACTATAATTTTAAATCAATTAAAGTAGTTTCAGCAGGACAAAGAGATCCTGACGCAGAAGGCGTAGAAGGAATGTCTGGAACTAAGATGCGTGCCCATGCTAGAGCAGGCGAAATGAAACAATTTAAATCAGGTCTACCAAAAGCTCTACATCCTCATGCAGATGAAATTGTTAGTCGTATCAAAGCAGTTCCAGTTAAAGAAGATTACGAAAATCCAAATAGATTTGATTGGGGCACACCGGAAGGCACAGACCATGCTATCGGTATGACTCCTGAAATGAAGATTGTTTGTCCAGTTGGTGAAGTATTCAGCAAGGATAAAGGAATGTGCGTGCCAGTAAGAGAGTCTTACATAGCAGGCGAGATTTTTAAATTAAACGATTTAGTTGAATCAACTAACGGGACACGGGGCAAGATCGTGTATAGAGGCTCATCATACGTTACTATACAGCAAGAAAACGGCGATACATCTAAACATTGGTTAAAAGACATACAAGAAATATTTGGCGAAAAAGAAGGTACAGGACTACACGTTGATCTACGCCCCAAATTATCTAAGACTTCGAAGTTACAAAACTTTAAGAAATTTTCTGATGGTACTCAGGAAAAAGAAAAAATTAAATACAAAGGCGCATATAAGCCAACGTATGTTGAAGGAAAACAAATTCCTGCATTGTTTCTATCCAAAGAGCAATTAGCTGAGATGAGCAATAGCAGAATGGAAGTTACATTTGATGGATATACCACATCGTTCCTTCATACGTGTCCAGGGGCATCAACTCAGATAAAAGAATTAATTACCAGAATTGAATTACCAAAAAAATATGTTTTGCAAGCAATTATGGCAACAGATCAGTATCTTGAAATTGAAAAAGAAGCAAAGGCAAAAGGTTTTGCAGATCAAAACTTAATTCATGATTTTAATATGAAGTTTGCTATTGCGCATGACACAATGAATATACTTGGTGTTGAAGATAAAGATTTGTTGTATATGCAAAAACATTTGAAAGCCATGTCCGATCTTAATATGCATAAAGATGGAACATATGCCAATGAACCTGGCTCAACAGTAACAGTTGTTGGCGCGGGCGGTGTAGAAGAAGATGTTGCATCTGCAGACTTTAAATACATTCCAAGCAAAGATCCAATTACTGGCGAAGTAAAATATGTCAAGCATCGTGCCAGAATGATAGATACATCTACCAAAGAACGACCAAAGACTTTATCTTCAATTAGACAGAGTCAAAAAGATAAAGATGAGGAAACCAAAATGAAACTCAAAGAAGCAAACGAACGCGATGTTAATTTTACAGATAACAAAGATGTATTTCATGGTATAGATAAACCCATTGCTGGTCAAGGTCATCCTGACAAACCAGTTGGCATGGTATCATTCAAATCGTTTATGCAAGACCCACAGAATCAGGCATTTAAAAAATATCATGATGCTGATAGACAAGAAGTTCACGCTGCGCAAGTTGAAATTGCCGGGCAAAAAAGTTCTGCATATAAAATGATGAAGAAAGCTAAACAGGTAGAGTAAATGGAAGCATTACAATTATCATTGCAAAAGACCTTGGCTGACGCATTCACGCTATATTTTAAGGCTCATACATTTCATTGGAATGTTGAAGGTCCTGATTTTAAACAATATCATGAATTGTTTGGAGACATTTACGAAGAAGTGTATGGGTCTATCGATAATATTGCAGAACATATTCGTCAAATAGATGCATATACTCCTACAACATTAAAACAACTCTTAGGGCTTACAGTTGTATCTGAAGACGAAACTGTAATGCCAGCGCTACAAATGATTAAAAGTTTAATGGATGCAAACAGTATGGTACTTGCTTCATTAATGCTTTCTTATAGAGATGCAGACAATGCATCCGAATTAGGTTTGGCAAATTTCTTACAAGATAGAATTGCTGCTCATCAGAAACATGCTTGGATGCTAAAGGCAACATTAAAATGATTACTTTTCAAGAATTTTTAAGTGTAGATATAACTGAAGAAGAATTAGATTCTATTGTAGAAGAGCTACAATGGGAAGATATTGCTGAACTTTGGGAAGATTCGGAGTTCGTTGAAGAACTTGACGAAGCAATATCTGCAACTGCAAGAATGAAAAAATCGCAAAAATTTAAATCAAGAAAGACTGCTGTTGGTCAATCTCGTAGATTAAAATTAAAGCGTGCCGCATCTACAGATGTTATTAACCGTAGATCAAAGGTTGCAGCTAGACAAGCAATTATTAGAAAATTATTAAAAGGCAGACAAAAACATCAATTATCTGCTGCTGAAAAAGACAGAATTGAAAAGCAAGCATCTAATATACTATCAGGCCAAAAGGGACTTGTTGCAAGAATGGTTCCAAAGGTTAGAAGTTTAGAAAGATCTAGATTAGCAGGCAAAAAGAAATAATTTTGGTTAGCCATAAATAATAAATAAAATTCATTAAAGGACCTAGAATGACAAGAATTACAAATGAATTGTTTGAATCAATCAGACAAATTACACACCCAGCACCAGTTCAAGAAGCTAAATTGGATGCAGTTGGCAGAGAAGACGCAGATATTAATAATGACAAAAAAGTGGATCAAAGCGATACTTATTTAAAGAATCGTAGAGATAAAATTACTGCAACTGTTAAAGAAGGCAGAGTAGATGCTGCTCATTTCTGTGCCACACACGTTGAACACGATCTATATGGCGAAGGCGAGTGCATTTCAGAAGCACATGCTGATCCAGATGAAAATGGCAACATTGCTTGGTACACAGTACAATTTGCTGACGGTGTTCGCAAAGTACAAACAGAAGCAGTTAAAGTTAAAAAAGGCAAAATGCATGAACATGCTGAAACAGATGCAGAATCAATTGAAGAAAAGAAACTGCATCCTAACCAACAAGTATTAGATGTGCATGAGCCAGAGAAAGACAAATTAACTGCTAAAGATTTTGAAATGCTTCGTGCAGGCAAAAAAGCAAAGGCAGTTAAAGAAGGAACTATGGGACATGCTGGAACTGTTACAATGAAACAAGTTAACAAAAGCAATGCATCTCCTACAGTCAAAGCTGCAATTAAAAAAGCAGCACCTGATATTAAATCTTATGGTGACAGAGCAGCTGCTCTTGATGCCGCAGGTATTAAAAGAGAATCTGTTGAACAAGTCACAGAATTATCAACAGGTACATTGCTCAAAGTAAAACATGCCGCAGTACGTGATGCTAATGATGCTACTAGAGATAGCGATGATGCAAGAGCAGATAAGCGATATAACCTTGCAGGTAAAGCAAGTAATAAAATTGAACTAAGAAATAGAGCAGCAGGATTGAAACCATCCGGCCAACATTCTATGGATGAAGGTATATCAGAAACTATTGTTAAGCATAATGACTTTACAATTGAAATTACTGACAATCCCACATACGGTGATTTCCTAAGAGCAGTTCAATCCATTGTTAGAACAGATGAAGAGTCTGTGCAACAAGAAATTGTAGCTATTGCAGAAGAAGCATACGCAGAAAATTATGAAGATGTGATTATTGAATCATTCACCAGAATGGAAATTGATGATAAAATGTCTGCTCATAGAAAAGCAGGCAATACGGTAAGTGGTGAAAAGTTTTCCACTAAAAGCGGAGAACCATATGCTGAGTATGTTGTAACAGACAAAGAAGGCACTCGTAAAAAATATATTCACCATGGTAAAGTTCGCCGCATGGAATCCATGCCTGGCAAAACAGCTAAATCTTCCAAAGAAGAATAAGCACCATAGTGTTTCAATAAATATAAAAACAGGGAGACAAAAATGTCAGCATGGGGAAAAATAGATAGACGCGATGTAAACGCTACAGCTCGCGCAAACAATGGTAGTACTACCGTTGTTACAAGCAATCAGGCAGTTACTGCTGCCAATGGTTTTTACGTTGGATATTCATTAGTAATTGCTAATGTGGATTACAAAATTGAAACCATTAGTTCAAACACCACAATTATTTTGGATACTGCATATCGCGGCGCAAATGTTGCTGCAGCAAACATTGCCATTCAAGAAGATCCAAAATGGATTCGCACAAATGGCTTAGGTGCAAATGCTCTGATTGGTCGTGGCGCGAATACAGTAAACAAAGGCAAAGTATACGGTATAGATCGTGTTGAAGCCAATATTGCTGGTAACAAGGCAAATGGTATAATCGGACCAGGTTGGGTGCATTATACTACATACACAAGCGCACAAGGTCAAACACGTCGTAAAGCAGAATTGCTGGTAGCTATGTCAAAGAACTTCAATGCCAATGCTACAGGCGTATTGCAAGGCGATGCTAACGATAACACTATATTACCAAATAGCTAAAATCTAAATATATTATTTTAAGTTTTAACTAACCAGGTAGAGTAATGGCAGATACAAAAATATCGCAACTTGGTACAGCTAACGTAGTTAACAAAAACGATTTATTATATGTAGTACAAGATAATACAAGCAAGAGCGTAACAGGCGGTACGCTTTTTGCTTCAATTATGGATCCCACATTGGGTGGAAACATTCTTGTAGGTGGTAACGTTCAATCGTTAACTACGGCAGGTACCATTAGTATAGCAACCACTAGAACAGATTTGTTCGGTGGTCTTTCCGCAAATACAAATGCCATAGCAAATGGCACGGTATTGCCTGCCACGATTTATCTATTCACTGCAAACGTATCCGCTTCTGGTAGAGGATTAACATTTGCAAATGGTACACCTTTTACTCGTACCATTTATGTTAAGCATGCCAATAATAAGATTAATTTATCGACTGCTCAAGGTGCGCTAACATACCCTCCAGAAAATTGGGTAGGACAAACTGGTACTCCTCCATTCCCAACAGGTTTGCAGTTTGTTAAAGGTGCAACCTATATTTTTGATGTTAGTGATTCAACCAATGCCGGTAACATTATTGGGTTATCCACATCTATTGATGGTACGAATACATTAGGTACTCGATATACTCCTAATGTTACAATAAATGGAACGCCAGGAACTGCTGGCGCAAACATTACATTTAGACCTGCCAATGTATCAATAGACCAAGGCGGTAAAAATTATTTAGATATTTCTCAAGGTGCTGATGGTCAATTAAAGATCATTAATTTAGTATCCACATCTGGTGGTACTTTTGTAATATCAAGTAATATTCAAAATAATCTTGCAATTGAATTAAAAAGAGCAGGCGATTCTGCATTCTTAATGTATTCAGGCAATGCTTGGATATTAGTTGGTTCAAATCCAGGATTAACAACCACATTCTCTGGTACTTCTGACGATATATCAGAAGGATCCAAATTATATTTTACCAATGCCAGAGCAAGAGCAGCAATAACTGCTGGCGATGCCACAATAATATATGATCCAGTACTAGGTCAAATTAAAGCCAATGCCACAGTATTGGCAAATTTAATAGGAACCGTTGGATTTACTGGAAATACTGATATAGTTAGTGAAGGACTTATAAACAAGTATTTTACAAATGCTAGAGTATATGCCAATTTACAACTAGCAAGTATTAATGCCCTTGCAGACGTTGATACTGTATCAAATGTTCCCACAGTAGGACAAGCTTTAATATGGAACGGAACTGCATGGGTTCCAAATGTAATATCTGTTTCTGCTACAGAATTATCAAATATTGCCAATACAGTTGTAAACATTGTAGCCGCATCTATTTCAGCAAATGTTGCACAATCCGCAAATGTTGCTAATACAGTATTAACATTGGGTAATTTTACAACTGCTAATTTAGCAGAAGGTACAAATTTATATTATACTAATACAAGAGTTTACGCTAACGTAAGCCCATTATTAGCTTATAAAGCAAACATAACAGACCTTACTACAAGCAATGTAGTTGAAGGCACTAACTTATATTATACCAATGCTAGAGTTTATTCGAATGTAATTGGCATTTTAACTCAGTATGCCACAGTTGCTAATTTAAATTTAAAAGCCAATATTGTTGATTTAACAACTGCCAATGTTGCAGAACTAAATAATCTTTACTACACTAACGCCAGAGTTTATTCAAATGTAATTGGTATTTTAACAAACTATGCCACAGTTGCTAATTTAAATTTAAAAGCCAATATTGTTGATCTCACCACAAGCAATGTTGTTGAGGGAAATAATTTATATTATACTAATGCACGTGTTAATGCACAAGTACAATCTAATTTAGCACTAAAAGCTAACGTAGTAGACCTAACAACTGCAAATATTGCTGAAAATAATAATCTATATTATACCAACGCTAGAGTTAATGCACAAGTAGAATCTAATTTAGCTTTAAAGGCAAATGTAGTAGATTTAACAACTGCCAATGTTGCAGAGTCCGCAAGCAATTTATACTATACTAATAATAGAGTTTATGCTAACGTAACTGCTAGATTATTAAATTTAGATTCAAATATTGTACCGGCCGCTGACGAATTATACAATTTAGGATCACCTACTCGCAAGTTTAAAGACTTATACTTATCAGGCGCAACGATTAATTTAGGTAATACTACATTATCTAGTCAAAATGGTGTTTTCATTGTACCTGCAATCCAAGCTAATATTTGGAACAATTTATATACAGCTAACGTAATTGAAACTGCTGGTAATTTATACTTTACCAATGCAAGAGTATTTAATGCAATTACAAATCAAAATGTAACATTTGCAAATACCTATGCGGGAAATTTAATTTCTTTTGGTAAAATATACGCAAATGGTTTGGTAATTCAGGGATTGGATGTTACCACATCTATTCTCGCGGGAAACATTCAAGCTAATACTACAGCTACATCAGAATTAATATCAAATAATATTACAACCCATAGCATTACTGCTAATGTTTGGAACAATTTATATACAGCTAACGTAATTGAATCGGCAAGTAATCTTTACTATACAAATGCAAGAGTAGAATCATATGTTAATCCAAAATTAACAACTGCCAATGTAATTGAATCTGCTAACAATCTTTACTATACGAACACACGAGTTTACGCAAATGTAACTGCTAGATTATTAAATTTAGATTCAAATATTATACCCGCAGCTGACGAATTATACAATTTAGGTTCTCCTGCTCGTAAATTTAAAGACTTATATTTATCGGGCGCGACGATTAGTCTTGGCAACACGACATTATCCAGTCAAAATGGCGTATTCGTTGTACCAGCAATCCAAGCTAATATTTGGAACAATTTATATACAGCTAACGTAATTGAAACTGCTGGTAATTTATATTATACCAATGCGAGAGTTTATGCTAATGTAACTGAAAGATTAGCAAACCTTGATATGAACATTGTACCTGCATTAAATGAGGTATATAATTTAGGTTCACCCACTCGTAAGTTTAAGGATTTATTCTTATCCGGCACAACAATTAATTTAGGTAATACTAAGTTATCAGAAAATGCCGGTGGCGGATTAGCAGTTTCTAGTCCTGCAGGCAATGCTGCTCTTATATCAGATGTAATTTCCTCAAATGTATGGAATAATTTATACACTGCGAATGTGGTTGAAACTAATGGTAATCTATATTACACGAATGCTCGCGTAAGATCTACCTTATCAAACGGCACAGGCGTTTATTACGATAAAGTAACCGGTGTTGTAAGCATAGGTCAAAATGTAGATACAACATCAAATGTAACATTCAATAATATGACTCTTACTGGCAACTTAAATGTTGTTGGTAATGTTGTTGGTGTTTATGCTAACACATTAATTGTTAACGATCCATTAATACAATTAGGATATAACAATCCATCAGATTCGCTTGATCTGGGATTTATTACACATTATTCAGATGGTACTCCAAAACACGCTGGATTATTTAGAGATGCAACTGATAAAAAATTTAAGTTCTTTGATAATCTTACAGCTACAACTGGATTAGATGTTACTGTTGATACCGCTAATGCTACATTCCGTTTGGCAAATGTAGTTGCTACAACATTCGAAGGTAATTTAATTGGTAATGTAACTGGGTATGTATCCACAATTAGTAATTTTAGTACCACATATTTAGCTGAAGGTAATCAATTATATTATACAAATGCAAGAGTTGATTCTCAAGTAACACCTAAGTTAACTACTGCAAATGTAACAGAAGTAACTAATTTATATTATACAAATGCCAGAGTATTAGCAAATATATCACAAATGAGTATCAACGTCTTTGCGGATGTTGATATTACAGGCATTACTGCAAATGGAACATTAATTTGGAATGGCACATCGTTTATTGCGGGTGTTTCATCTTCTGCTCAGGCAGCGAATATTTCACAATCTGCTAATGTATCAAATACAGTATTATCAATTGATAATTTTACAACTTCTAATTTAGCAGAAGGCACAAATTTATATTTTACAAATGCTCGTGTAGCTACTGCATTAACAACTGCTAATTTAACTGCCGGTAATTTATCTGTTACAGGTACATTAACTGCTCGTTCTAATATTGGAGTAACATTAGGAACAGCAACGCAGGGCAATTTAATTAGTAACGCTATAACAATGACTGTTGACACAACAGTAACAAACGGAATTGCACAATTGAACGAAATATTAGGAAAATTAGTTCCAGCTTCTCCTCCTACATTCCCAGGTAGTAGTAGTATTGCTATTAATAGTTTGGCTACATCTGCTAGGATGACAAACTTTATACAAACAGATAATACACCTAGCTCTAGACAAGCGACTCCTGCAAGTACCGTAACATTAAGAAGAACTTCTGCAGCTTTCACCACAACCTCAGTAAATGATGTTGGGCCAGGCACATCTGGAACTGTAACATTGTATTTAAATGGTGTTGCACAAGGCTCAAGATCACTTGCAACCGGTTCAGATAATGGCACATATGGTAATTTGATTATTAGTGATAATGTAGATTACTCGACAAAAGTTGCAGGCGCAGCTGGTGGATTCTGGGAAAGTTTTGATGCTAGCGGTTCAGGTAGCGTATTGGCAGGTTGGAACGAAGTGTATATTACGCATAGCCAAGGCGCACCAACTAATACTGCTTATTGGTATTATGATTCAAGCAATCCAGGAACAGTTACATTCTCACAACAATCCATATATCCGTCATCTAATGTATACGCAAATTCAAGTACAGTTCCACATTTTACAAGTGCAACAGTATTTACAATGACTGCGAATGTTAGTAAACTTAGCGGAGATGTATATCCTACAAGTAATACGTTTATTACAGGATCATCTGCGACAGGATTTGGAACTCCGAGTAGTTTGAATTATGAAAGTGCAGGAGTTATAGGTGTACCTCTTCCTCTAACAAGAAACTTATATGTTTCAAGTGGAAGCGCGCAAGTAACAACCTCAGTAAACATTACTTCTAGTGGATTTGGTTCTGCAACAACCGCCCCAAGTCTAACAGGACTAAATAGTTACAGCAACGGTACAGGTACATTTACTTTGGGTGCAAATGTATTGTATAAAAATACTACAGTTTCTTCATTGACAACAATGGAAGAAGGCAACATATTTGTGCAAGCAAATGTGGGATCAGGCTCAGGATACGGTGCAAGAATTATTAATCCAGGTTCAACTGATAACCCTGCACAATCTGCAAGTGCATCATTGTTTAATAGTAATACTAGTACCTTGTTATCATATGATGCAACTATTGTAGCGGCAAGTTTAAAACACGATCAAACAAATTATTCTACAGGTTATTTACCGGTTGGTCCTAATTTAAGTTCGGGTAGATCTGGCGCACAATATTATACATTTAAATTTGTTAGAACATCAGTTTCAAAATTCAATATACAATTTACAGGAACAGTAGCAGGCATGTGGGTAGCGTTACCAGGTAGTACAATTGATACAACAGCTGCGCCAACAAATGGTTGGTTAGATATGTCAGTTGCTGCACTCGCAGGCATACCAGGTACGGGTACTGGCGGAAATGGAAGTGCCGGTTGTGCTACAGGAGGAACAGTAACATTGAATTCTGCAGGAACTCAAAGTAAGACTTGTACGTTTGGTACAGTATCAAGTTCTAGCAGTGCAACAAATGAAATTTATATTAGAGTAAAACTTACATCTGGACAAACTGTAACTGCTTTAGCAATTCTTGGAGCTAGTAACTAATGGCAATTTTAGATTCACAAAAGGTTGACCTACTTTATAAGAAGCTCTTTGGAGCTGCTAAGACTGACTTGCCTGGCAATAAAGGTGCAAGTAACGAAGCGACTGCCAGTCCTGCGCTTGTACGCGGTGATAAGTTATGGATAAAATCTGATAGTATTCCAGGAACTGCCGCGGCAACCAATAATGTAGTTGAAGCGTATCTAACAACAAATAGAATTGAATGTACTGCAGATAATACCACAGTTCCAATAAGCGGTGTATATCCTTCATGGAAAACAAACTTAACAGATTGGATTCCTCCAGAATTTGGCCCAACATATCAAGTTAAAGTATACGCTGAATTAACAGGCAATGCCGATCCAACAGGAAACACTGCATTATCAGATGCCGGTATTTCAAGTACAGGCGAATGGTTTTTTGATTATCAAGCTGGTACGTTGAATTTTATTGGCGGCACAATACCTGCTGCATTAAATTCATCTAAAGTAATATACATTACAGGTTATCGTTATATTGGTGCTATTGGCACAACAAGTTTAACAAATTTAACTACCGCAAATATTGCTGAGAATGCAGCAAGCGGTAATTTATATTATACAAACGCTCGAGTATTATCCAATGTTCAGCAGATGAGTATTAATGTCCTTGCAGACGTTGATATTACTGGCATTCAAAATAATGGAACATTAATTTGGAATGGTACTGCTTTTGTTGCAGGTACAACATCAAATGCAACAAGCGCAAATACAGCAACAAGTGCAAACATTGCAGTATTTGCAAACACGGCAACATTTGCTAATACTGCAACCAGCGCTAACACTGCAGTATTTGCACAAACAGCAAATGTTGCGAATACAGTCGCATCAATTAGTAATTTTAGTACTGCTAATTTAGTTGAAGGCAATAATTTATATTATACCAATGCTCGAGTTGAATCAATAGTTCAACCAAGCGTTGCAGAATTAAGAGCACTTGTATCTAGATTCAATTCAAATGTTTTATACGTTGCACAAAATGGTAATGATACAAATGACGGCAGAACAATGGGCAACGCATTTGCAAACATACACGTTGCTTTAGCTGCAGCAACGCAATGGACAACAGTATTCTTAAAGAGCGGAGATTACAGATTATATAATCAACCTGTAACAATTCCAAGACGTGTTGCATTAGTTGGTGATAACCTAAGAACAACCACAATTAGACCATCCCAGCCATCGGTTGATATGTTCTATGTTGAAAATGCTTCTTACGTAACAGGTATTACATTCAGAGATCACGTATCGCCATCCGCGGTATTCTCATATAATCCTAATGGATCTGCTGGAACTATTGTAACTAGTCCATATATTCAAAATTGTTCTTCTATTACAACTACCGGAACAGGTATGCGTGTAGATGGTAGATATGTTTCTGGTCTGCGTTCAATGGTTTGTGATGCTTATACTCAAACGAATGAAGGCGGAATTGGCATACACATGCTAAATAAAGGATACACCCAATTAGTATCCGTGTTTACAATTTGTTGTCACATTGCTATTAAATGTGAGTCAGGCGGATTCTGTTCTGTTACAAACTCAAATGCATCATTTGGAACATATGGTTTATGGGCAGATGGTGTTAGTGAGCCATTATATTACGGTAAAGTACAAACGGGCACAACTGAAGCAACAAATCAAATTACGTTAAGTAACTTAAGCATTAGACCAAATTACGGTGACGCAGTTCTATTTGCTAATTATAATCAAGCCAAGTGTTTTAGAGATACCGGATTAATTGTTGATTCATTAGCAATTGATTTAGCATATGGTAGTAATACTCAAGCAACATTTGCTGGTCTTCAATATTGGGCACAACCTTCATCAGCTATCCCCAATCAATCTATAGAAACATTGAATGCAATTAATGTTGCAGCACAAATTGCAGTACAATTTGCTCAAAGCGCAACAGTTAATCAAGTATATCAGGCAAACGTATCGCCGTCAAACGGTACAGGCGGTACGGTAGTTGAATCCGGAATTATTCAAAATAATTTTAATACTATAACAGGTATTATTCAAAATGGCACAGTAGGTGTAACCGATACAATTATACCCAATCAGTATCCTGCAAATACAAATGTAAATGTCAGTAATGCTGCTAATTTAATTATTGCTAATAAATCATTTATTGCTGCAGAAGTTATTGGATATATTGATTCCACATATCCAGGATTCTGGGCAAATACAACATTCATTGATGGTGCAAACGCTAGAACAACTTGTTCACGCGATGTTGGATACATTTTAGAAAGCGTAACATTTGATTTAAGACACGGTGGTAATAGACAATCTGTTACTTCTGGTACTTATTATTATCAGTATGATGCAACAGATACTCAAATTAACGATCAAGTTGTACAAACAGGCGCAGCTTATTATTTTATTAATGGTATGGTTGAAAAAATTATACGCGGCAATGTTATTGCAAATGTTTATCAAACGTCAGTAACACAAAATACAACAGCAGCATCATATGCAACAAATGCTCAAGCAAACATTATTTTAAATGATGTTACATTAATTGCCAATATAGTTTCTAATGGACCATCCGTTGCACCAGCTAAACAACCAATAACATACACACCTAGTGCAAATACAAATGTGATTAACGCTACTAAATTAATATTAGCAAACAGAGATTTTATTAAAGCTGAAGTGTTAGAATTTGTAAATCAAAATTGGGCAAACATTAGTAATGGGGCATCAACATTCTATACAGTTAAATCTGCAACAGCATTGACATCAAATACAAGTACAATCACATTGTTAGAAACTGTAACAGACAATATATTAGCAAATTCAAGAGTTTCATTCCATCAAGGAAGTTATATTTCATCTAGTGGACACACATTTGAATACGTAGGGTCGGGCGATCAAATTGCAACGGCATTACCATATTTAGGTGGTGTTCCTATACAAGAAAATGAAGTTAAAGAATTACGCGGTGGTAAAGTTTACTTCACAAGTACAGACCAATTAGGCGATTTTAGAATCGGCACAGGATTGGTTATAAATAGAGTTGACGGCACAATTACAGGTAGAACATTCAATAAAGCATTGTTCGCAGTTATGACTCCATACATGCTAGCAATCGAGGGATAATAAATGGCAACAGCACTAAACGTATTTAAAACAATAACAGCAAATCTTACAACAAATTCAAATGTAATTTATACTGCTCCTGCTCTAAAAACATCTATTATTTTATCATTGCAAGTTACAAATGTAAGTGCAAACACAGCAAGTACTACATTGTTACATAGTACCGCGTCTAATGTTCAAGTAGAATTAGCAAAAGAATTTGAAATACCTACAAAAGATTCAGCAAGTGTATTAACAGGAAAATTAGTTCTGGAAACAGGACAAAAGGTGGTAGCTTTTGCCAGTGCAAACACCTCACTAAAATTAGTTATGAGTTTATTAGAAACAGCAAATGACTAAACTAATCTCGGGTAGAGTTAAAAAGATACACAGCGCTAATGTTAGCGCTAGTCGTTATGAGTTTATACGGTTAAGTGAGACAGAACCGGATTTGGGCGTGCCTGCAGCAAATGGTTATATATTAACCGCAAATGTAGATGGCACTAGACGTTGGGTTGCGATTACGCCAAATGATGCAACAAATGCTCAAACATCTAATGTAGCATTAAATTCAAATACGGCGAACGTTGCTTTAAATTCTAATACCGCGAATGTAGCATTAAATTCAAATACGGCGAACGTTGCTTTAAATTCTAATACCGCGAATGTAGCACTAAACGCAAACACGGCAAATGTAGCGTTAAATTCCAATACAGCCAATGTTGCTTTAAACGCAAACACTGCAAATGTAGCACAAACAGCAAATGTAGCAAATACTGTTTTAAGTATTAGTAATTTTACAACTTCTAATTTAGCAGAAGGCACTAATTTATACTATACAAACACGCGAGTATATGCAAACGTAAGTCCATTACTTGCAGTTAAAGCCAACGTAACAGATTTAACTACCTCAAATGTTATAGAAGGCAGTCAATTATATTATACTAATGCTCGTGTTAATGCTTTTATAACACCTACATTAACAACTGCAAATGTTGTAGAATCTGCAGCCAATTTATATTTTACAAATGCAAGAGCAGTTGGTGCTTTAGTTGGTCAAGATGTAAATTTAAACAATTTGGTTATACAAGGTAATTTACGTGTTCAAGGTGACATAGTTACTTTAAATACAGCAACCGTTAATATTGAAGATAAAAATATTTTATTAGGCAACGGCGCAACCATTTTATCAGACGTAGACGGCGCAGGCCTAACAGTTAATGTTTCTGGTGCAGAACTTGTTTATCGACAAAATGGCGATCGTTGGGAAATTAACAAATCGTTATACACTAATGTAGATATTTATTCTCGCAAAATATATGTAGATGAAGTTTATGCAAATGTTTGGAATAACATTTATACTTCAAACGTAATAGAAGATACAAATTTATTCTATACCAATGCAAGAGTAATTAGTGCAGTAACTCCGTATTTAACAACATCTAATGTTATTGAAACAGGCGGCAATGTATATTACACAAATGCTCGTGTTCAAAATTATTTAGAACATGTCAATGGTAGTATTTTACCTGTTAGTGTTGGTCCATATGATATTGGATCAGAAACTCGCCCATGGCGCGATTTGTGGTTGCAAGGTACATCAATTAAGTTTGCCAATTCTGGTGCAATTAGCGCACAGGCAAACACATTCTCTATAACTGATTCCGGCGGCAATGTAGTATTTACGGCCAATGCTACAAATATTCCAATCTCATCTCCGGATGGTAAATTATCTGCAGCATTAATATCGGGAATACCAAACCTCTCTACATCAAATATTAGAGAAGGTTCAAACTTATATTATACAAATGCCAGAGCATATGCAAATTTAACTCTTGCAAGTATTAATGCTTTAGCAGATGTTGATACAGTAACAGCTCCTCCATCATTGGGCCAAGCATTGTTATGGAATGGTACAGCATGGGTTGCAAATACTGTAACAATTTCTGCGGTGGAATTGGCAAATGTTGCTAACACCGTTGTGCAAATTGCAAGTTCTGCATTGGTTGCTAATACCGCAATCTTTGCTCAAAATGCAAACATTGCAAATGTTGTTTTATCTATCAGTAACTTTACAACAAGTAATCTTGCTGAAGGTACTAATTTATATTACACCAATGCCAGAGTTTATTCGAATGTTATTGGTTTAATCAATATAAAGGCCAATGTAACAGATTTAACAACGGCTAATGTTGCAGAGTTAACAAATCTTTACTATACCAATACCCGAGTTTATTCAAATGTAATTGGTCTATTGAATGCCAAGGCAAATGTTGTTGATCTTACAACAGCAAATGTTGCGGAACTAAACAATTTATATTATACCAATAGTCGCGTACAATCAAATGTAACTGCTTTGTTGCCAACATACAGCGGAAATATTGGTGCAGGTAATGTAACAATTGGTTCCGGCACAGGTGGTTCATTAGTTGGCGCTAATTTAATTAGCGCAACATATATTTCTGCAACGAATTGGTTGGGATTATATACTGCTAACGTAATCGAATCTTCTAATTCATTGTATTATACAAATGCAAGAGTAAATGCACAAGTACAGTCCAATTTAGCATTAAAAGCAAATGTTGTAGACTTAACAACTGCTAATGTTACAGAATCTGCAAGCAATTTATATTACACCGTAGCAAGAGCCAATCTAGCAATTGACAATCGTGTAACGAAATCATTTATTGATAACTTGGGTATTTCTAGTAGCAATGCTACATTCGCAGAAAATGCCAATGTAGCAAACACCGTATTGTCAATTGGTAACTTTACAACTGCTAATTTAGCAGAAGGTACTAATTTATATTACACAAATGCCCGAGTATATGCCAATGTTATTGGGTTATTAAATGCCAAGGCAAATGTAGCAGACTTAACAACTGTTAATGTTGCAGAGTTAAACAACTTATATTATACGAATGCGCGCGTCCAATCAAATGTAACTAGCATATTAGTAAATTATGCAACTGTTTCAAATGTATCGTTAAAAGCAAACGTTGTTGACTTAACAACAAGTAATGTAGTAGAATTAAATAATCTTTACTATACTAATGCCCGAGTTTACTCGAATGTAATTGGTCTATTGAATGCCAAGGCAAATATAGTTGATTTAACAACTGCCAATGTTGCAGAATTAAATAGCCTATATTATACCAATACGCGAGTTGAATCAAATGTTATTGGCATTCTAACAAAATACGCTACAACTGCTAATTTGGCACTGAAAGCTAACATTGTTGACTTAACAACTGCTAATGTTGCGGAGTTGAATAATCTCTACTACACAAATGCCAGAGTTGATTCTTATGTAATTCCATTGTTGAATTTGAAAGCCAATATTTCAGATTTAACAACAGCAAATGTTACGGAATTAAATAACCTATATTATACCAATGCAAGAGTTCAATCAAATGTAACTAGCATATTAGTAAATTATGCAACTGTTTCAAATGTATCGTTAAAAGCAAATGTTACTGATCTTACAACTGCCAATGTTGCAGAATTAAATAATCTTTACTACACCAATGCTCGAGTTGATTCTTATGTAATTCCATTGTTGAATTTAAAAGCTAATGTGGTAGACCTTACAACATCAAATGTTGTTGAGGGTAATAATTTATATTATACCAATGCAAGAGTTCAATCAAATGTGACTAGTATATTAGTAAACTATGCAACAATTGCGAATTTAGCATTAAAAGCTAATGTGGTTGACTTAACAACTGCTAATGTTGCTGAGTTAAACAACTTATATTATACCAATGCTCGCGTATATTCAAACGTAATTCCATTGTTGAATTTAAAGGCCAACATTGTAGACTTAACAACTGCAAATGTTGCCGAATTCAATAATTTATATTATACAAATGCAAGAGTTTACGCCAACGTAACTCCTCTACTGGCGATTAAAGCCAATGTAGTAGACTTAACAACCGCAAATGTTACAGAGTTAAACAACTTATATTATACAAATGCAAGAGTAAGATCAACTCTATCTTCTGGTACAGGCGTATCTTATGATACTACTACAGGACAGATTTCAATTGGTCAAAATGTTGATGCACATTCAGATGTAACATTTAATAATATTACAATTACTAACAATTTAAATGTAGTAGGTAATATTGTTGGGTTCTATGCAAACACATTAATTGTTGAAGATCCATTAATTCAAATAGGCTACGGTAACCCATCCGATGGATTAGATCTTGGATTTATAGGAAACTATAATGATGGAACTGAAAGACGCGCTGGTATCTTTAGAGACGCATCGGAAAGAAACTTTAAGGTATTTGATAATTATACCGGTGATGCTAACGCCGCAACAATAAACACTGCAGATTCAACATTTAGATTATCAAATGTTGTTGCATCTACATTCATTGGTAATGTGGTCGGCAATGTGAATGGTTTTGTAAGTTCTATTGGTAACTTTAGTACAAGCAATTTAGTTGAAGGCAATAATTTATATTACACAAATGCAAGAGTTGTTTCTGCAGTAACTCCATATTTAACAACTGCGAATGTTGTTGAATCTGCAAGCAATTTATATTATACGGTTGCTCGCGCTAATGCAGCAATTGACAATCGTGTAACAAAGGCATTCATTGATAATTTGGGCATTTCTAGCACATCTGCAACATTTGCGGAAAATTCTAATGTTGCAAATACAGTATTGTCAATTGGTAACTTTACAACTGCTAATTTAGCAGAAGGTACAAATTTATACTATACTAATGCCAGAGTTTATTCCAATGTTGCACCATTGTTAGCATTGAAGGCTAACATTGTAGATTTAACAACAAGTAATGTTGTAGAATTAAATAATCTTTATTATACAAATGCTCGTGTTTACTCTAATGTTATTGGGTTATTAACTGCTAAAGCTAATGTAACAGACTTAACAACTTCCAATGTTGTTGAGTTAAACAATTTATACTACACTAATGCAAGAGTATACTCAAATGTTGCACCGTTATTAGCAGTTAAAGCTAATATTGTTGACCTAACGACTGCTAATGTTGTAGAGTTAAATAATCTTTACTATACAAATGCTCGTGTTGATTCTTATGTAACACCTTTATTAGCAACTAAAGCTAATGTAGTAGATTTAACAACTGCTAATGTCGTAGAATTAAACAACTTATATTATACCAATGCTAGAGTATATTCAAATACTGTAGCTGCACTGCCAGGATACACTGGAAATATTGGTGCAGGAAATGTTACAATTGGTTCAGGCTCAGGCGGTTCATTAATTGGTGCCAATTTAATTAGCGCAGTTAATATTTCTGCTACAAATTGGACAGGTTTATATACCGCAAATGTAATTGAATCTTCTAGCAATTTGTATTTTACAAATGCAAGAGCAGTTGCTGCAATTCAAAATCAACAGTTAAGTCTTGCGAATGTGTATGTCTACAATTTAATTGCAGCTAATACATTATTTGCAAATGGTTTAGTGATTCAGGGGTTAGATGTTACAACCTCTATTTTAGCTGGTAATATTGCAGCTAATACAACATCGACTTCAGAATTAATATCAAATAATATTACAACCCATAGCATTACTGCTAATGTTTGGAATAACCTATATACTGCAAATGTAAGAGAAACTGCTGGTAATTTATACTTTACCAATGCAAGAGTATATGCTAACGTAACTCCTCTATTGGCTGTTAAGGCCAATGTAACAGATTTAACAACCGCAAATGTTGTTGAATTAAACAATCTATATTATACCAACGCTAGAGTTTACTCAAATGTAATTGGATTATTAAACGCCAAAGCAAATGTAGTTGACCTTACAACTGCTAATGTTGCAGAGCTAAACAATCTATACTACACAAATACAAGAGTTTACTCAAATGTAATTGACATTTTAATAAATTACGCTACAAATGCTAATTTGGCATTAAAAGCAAATATTGTTGACCTTACTACAAGCAACGTAGTTGAGGGCAATAATTTATACTATACTAATGCGCGTGTTAACGCACAAGTACAATCCAATTTAGCACTAAAAGCAAATGTAGTAGATTTAACAACTGCTAATGTTGCGGAGTTGAATAATCTTTACTACACCAACGCCAGAGTTTATTCAAACGTAATTGGCCTATTAAATGCCAAAGCAAATGTAGTTGATTTAACGACTGCTAATGTTGTAGAACTAAACAACCTATATTACACAATGCAAGAGTTAATGCTCAAGTAGAATCTAATTTAGTATTAAAAGCTAATGTAGTTGACCTCACAACTTCTAATGTAGTTGAAGGCAATAACCTATATTATACCAATGCTCGAGTAAGATCTACAATTAGCGCAGCTGATAATTCAATTATATACGATCCTGTAGCAGGTACAATTAGAGCTAATTCTACAATTACCGCATCAATTGAGAATAGAGTTAACAATTTATCCACAACAGATGTAACCGAAGGTAATAATTTATACTATACAAATGCTCGTGTATATTCAAATGTAATCACATTGCTGCCAATGTTGGCAGGTTCGGGCATTTCAATTGAAGCCAATGGTCAAATTAGATCAACAACTTCAATCGCAACATTGGTTGGATTAAACACTGCTAATGTTTCAGAATCTGCAAGCAATTTATATCACACAAATGCCCGTGCAAGAGCAGCATTATCTGGCGGCACAGGCGTATCATATGATAACACAACAGGTGTTATTTCAATTGGACAAAATGTTTCACCTAATGCATCTGTAACATTTGCCGGGTTAAATGTTTTTGGACAGACTAATTTTTACGGTAACGTAACAACGCACGCTTCGAATAATTTGTCCATATCGGACAATATGATTTATTTGAATTCTGGTTCAGAATCATCTAATCCAGATTTAGGTATTGCGTTTAATTACAATGATGGCGTATATCATCACGCTGGTTTCTTTAGAGACCATACGGATGGTCGCTTTAAAGTATTTGACAACTATTCTCCAGAGCCAGATGCAAATGTATACATTGATACAACTCATGCTACATTCCGTTTGGCAAACATTCAAGCAAATGTAGTATTTGCAGGTTTGGTTGGTAACGTAACTGGTTTTGTTTCTTCAATTGGTAATTTTAGTACATCTGATTTAGTTGAAGGTAATAATTTATATTACACAAATGCTCGTGTTAGTACTCAAGTACAAGCTAGTTTAGCGTTAAAAGCCAATATTGCAGATTTAACCACTGCCAATGTTGTAGAGTTAAACAACCTTTACTATACTAATGCTCGCGTTTATTCAAACGTAATTGGTTTATTGAATGCCAAGGCCAATATAGTTGACTTAACAACAAGTAATGTTGTTGAGGGTAATAATTTATATTACACTAACGCTAGGGTTAATGCACAAGTAGAATCTAATTTAACACTAAAAGCAAATGTTGTAGACTTAACAACTGCCAATGTTGCAGAACTAAATAATCTTTACTATACAAACGCAAGAGTTTATTCTAACGTAATTAACATCTTAGTAAATTACGCTACAAATGCCAATTTAGCATTAAAAGCTAATGTGGTAGATTTGACAACGGCAAATGTTGCGGAACTAAATAATCTTTACTACACCAATGCTCGAGTTTACTCGAATGTTATTGGTCTATTAAACGCCAAGGCAAATGTAGTTGACCTAACAACTTCTAATGTAGTTGAGGGCAATAATTTATACTATACAAATGCTCGTGTTAATGCACAAGTACAATCCAATTTAGCACTAAAAGCAAATGTAGTAGACCTAACAACTGCTAATATTGTTGAATTAAACAATCTTTACTATACAAACGCAAGAGTTTATTCCAATGTTATTGGTTTATTAAATACCAAAGCCAATGTTACTGATCTAACAACAAGTAATGTCGTTGAAGGCAACAATTTATACTATACAAATTCTCGTGTATATAGTAATGTTCTAAGTATATTAGCAACCTATACCGGCAACATTGCGGCAGGTAATGTAACAATTGGTTCAGGTTCAAGTGGCGGCACAATTACTGGCGCAAATGTAATATCAACCAATACAATCGTTGCATCAATTTGGACTGGCATTTATACTGCTAACGTAATTGAATCCTCAAGCAATTTGTATTTTACAAATGCTCGCGTTTACGCAAACATAATTCCTCTATTGGCAACTAAAGCTAACGTTACAGATTTAACAACTGCCAATGTTGCTGAGTTAACGAACTTATATTATACTAATGCTAGAGTTTATTCTAATGTTATTGGTTTATTAAACACCAAAGCCAATATTGCAGATTTAACCACTGCTAATGTTGCAGAGTTAAACAATCTTTACTATACCAACGCCAGAGTTTATTCCAATGTTATTGGTCTATTGAATGCCAAAGCCAATGTAGTCGACCTTACAACATCAAATGTTGTTGAGGGTAATAATTTATACTATACTAATGCTCGTGTTTATTCAAATGTTTTAAGCATATTAGCAACCTACACAGGAAATATTGCGGCAGGTAATGTAACAATTGGTTCGGGTGCAAGTGGCGGTACAATTACAGGTGCAAATGTAATTTCAACCAATACGATTATTGCATCAATTTGGACAGGCTTATATACTGCTAATGTAATTGAATCTCCAAGCGCATTGTATTACACAAATGCTCGCGTATATTCTAATGTTGTAGGTGTTCTAACAAATTATGCTACAGTTGCTAATTTGGCATTGAAGGCAAACATTGTTGATTTAACAACTGCTAATGTTGCAGAACTAAATAATCTTTACTATACTAATGCGCGTGTTTACTCTAATGTTATTGGTCTATTAAATGCAAAAGCAAATGTCGTAGACTTAACGACAGCTAATGTTATAGAATCTGCAGGCAACTTATATTACACCTTAGCAAGAGCTAATGTAGCAATTGATAATCGTGTAACAAAAGCATTTATTAATAACTTGGGTGTTTCAAGTAACACGGCGTTGTTCGCAGAAACATCAAATGTTGCTAACACCGTATTGTCAATTAGCAATTTTACAACTTCTAATTTAACAGAAGGTACTAATTTATACTTCTCAAATGCAAGAGTTCTTGCAGGATTAGTTGGACAAAATGTAGATATTAATGATCTATTAGTTCGTGGCGATCTAATTGTTCAAGGTAATACAGTAACATTAAACACTGCTACAGTTATCGTTGAAGATAAAAATATAGTATTAGCAAATGGTGCAATTAGTTCTGGCGCTGCTGACGGTGCAGGTTTTAGTATTGACGGTGCTCAAGCTAATTTAACATATCGCGCAACAGGCGATAAATTTGAATTCAACAAACCATTGGATGTAATTGGCACATTAACTACTGCAACAGTATCTGCTAATGTTTGGAACAATTTATATACAAGCAATGTTTTAGAAAATGCAAGTAATTTATATTATACAGTTGCTCGTGCTAATACAGCAATTGATAATCGTGTAACAAAAGCATTTGTTGAAGGTTTAGGTATTTCTGTAAGTATAGCAACATTTGCAGAAACATCCAATGTAGCAAATACTGTAACAACAATCAGTAACTTTACAACAACTAATCTTGCTGAAGGTACTAATTTATATTACTCTAACGCCAGAGTATATGCTAATGTAATTGGCCTATTAAACGCCAAGGCAAATGTTGTAGATTTTACTACAAGTAATGTTGTAGAGTTAAACAATCTTTATTACACAAATGCTCGCGTTTATTCCAATGTAGTAGCAGCTCTACAAAACAGCGTTGCAATTGGCAATATTATTGGTAACGTAACGGTTACAGGTAATTTAATTGCTAATGGTCTAATTATTCGCGGCATTAATGTAACAGATTCAGTATTGGCAGGAAACGTAACTTCCAACGCTACAATATCAGATACAATAGTTGCAAATTCTGTTACGGCAAATGTTTGGAATAACTTATATACTGCTAACGTAATTGAAACAGCAGGCAATTTATATTATACAAATTCGCGCGTGTATTCTAATGTTATTGAATTGTTGCCAACATTGGCTGGTTCTGGTATTAGTATTGCAGCAAATGGTAGAATTTCTGCAGTATCAACCGCCCAAAATATAGTTGGATTAAATACTGCTAATGTTGCAGAATCCGCAAGCAATTTGTATTACACAAATTCACGCGTGTATTCAAATGTTATTGCATTGTTACCAACAGTTGGTGTTACAATTAATTCATCATATCAACAATTCGTTTCAAATGGTGCAGCAACAGTATTCACATTGAGCAATAGCGTAGCAAGCGAAACAAGTATTTTTGTTGTGGTTGATGGTTTAGTGCAGACTCCAACATTAGATTATACTGCGGCAGGAACAACTTTAACATTAACAAGTACTCCTGCAGATTTATCAAATATTGTGGTAAGATACTTTTCAGCAGTACTTGTACCGTAATTAAGGAAACAAAATGGCATTAACAACAGTAGATATATCACAACTTAGTACTACAAATAGTAGTAACAATCAAATTATTTCAATTGTAAATGGCAATGTGACGTATACAAATACCATATCACCGTTTATATTTGTATAATAAGGAAACGAAATGGCAACCACATATAAAGTTTTAGGTCAATTAAATCCAACTGCGGGCGATTTAACTCCTGTCTACATTGTGCCTGCAGGTACGCAAACAGTGGTAAGTTCAATTACAATTTGTAATCAAGGTGCTACTGCCACAACCTTTAAACTTGCGGTACAACCTGGAAATGCAACGATTGCTGTAAAACATTACATGAACTTTAATACCTCATTGAACGGATCTGATACCATGATATTACAATTGGGTCTTACACTAAATCAAACAGATGTAATTTCAATAATACCTAATAATGCAAATATTAGTATTCATGTATATGGAAGCGAGCTTACATAATGGCTATTAAAGTTGCCAGTAAACAAACAGCAACGTTATCAACTGCCAGTGTTGGTAGTACTGAACCCGCACCTTCAATCACAAGTGTGGTAGTTTCTAATACCGCTTACAATGCAGATATAGATGATCTTGCTTTGCCAACAACAGGCGGCAATGTAAAATTATTAGGTAAAGGATTTACATCAAATTATAATTTGTTTTGGAATGGTGCAAATATAACAGCAAATTCTTATTTTGTAAGTGCTACAGAAATAAGAACAGGTGTTCCTGCATCATCTGCAGGCAATTATTCATTTATGTTGTTTAATAATGCTTCAAGAGCAGGTGCCATTTATGCAAATTATCCCATATCGGGATTTCCAACTTGGACTACTGGAACATACACAAATACAGGAGTTGCAAGTGTATCTGTTCAATTGCTTGCATCTGGCGACGCACCATTGACATATGCGTTACAGTCAGGTAGTTCATTGCCGGCAAATGTAACTTTAAGTAGTACTGGCCTATTATCCGGTACTAATGCAACGGCAGGCGTTTATAGTTTTACTGTTATTGTAGATGATGCGCAACTGCAATCAACACAACAAGCAATTACATTGACAATTTCTGGAGCCAATGACGCCAATTTTAAGTATAATACTTTGTTGTTGTCTGGCGACGGTACAAATAATGCAAATAATCATTCATTTGTGGATAGTTCAACAAATAATTTTCCAATTACTCGTGTGGGCAATTCTACTCAAGGCACATTTACACCTTACGGTGCTAATTGGTCAAACTACTTTGACGGTACTGGGGATTACTTAAGTGTTCCGGATAATGTTGCCTTTACTATGGGTGCAGGTGATTTTACATTAGAATGTTGGGTTTATTTAACTAGTATTTCTCAGCAAGTGTTTATTGGAACATGTGATGCTGCCGGAAATCAAGGTTCGATGAGTTTTACTCTTGGCATAAGTAACACAGGCACACCTAGAGTTGCAGTTGGTTATGCAGGAACAATGTACTATTCTTCAGCAGCATCCAATATTTCAACTGGACAATGGTATCACGTTGCTGGTGTTCGCAATGGTGCAATGGTTAACATATATGTCAACGGTGTTAAGGGTCCAGATTTAAATATGGCAGCTTTGGCAATTACTGATTCTGCAGAAACGGTTGCAATTGGTAGAAACGGTGCATATAATGGTGAATATGTAACTGGATATATTTCTAATGCTCGTATTGTAAAAGGTGTAGCAGTATATACTGGGGCATTCACGCCACCAACAAGTCCATTAGCAGCAACACAAAGTAGTGGAACAAATATTAGTGCTATTACAGGTACAGCAACAAGTTTATTAACTTGCCAAAGCAATAGACTTATAGACAACTCAACAAACGCATTTGCTATCACAAAAGGTGGAGATGTCGCAGTACAACGCTTCTCACCATTCAGTCCCACCGCAGCCTACTCTGCCGGTACAATCGGTGGGTCAGGATACTTTGATGGTACTGGGGATTATTTAACTGTTCCTGCAATCACAGGGTTTAGCACTACGGGAGACTTAACACTTGAATGTTGGGCATATGTAAATAGTGCATCTGCTTATGGTGGTTTGGCCGGGATGCGTAATAGTACCGGTGGTGCTGGAATTAGTATTAATATATTAAATACAGGTTACTTAGAGTGGTCTTTCACTCAGACTGTTTATTATGCAGGCACATTGTGTCCGTTAAATCAATGGTTTCATGTTGCATTGGTGCGTTCCGGATCTTCAGCAAATAATTGTAGTTGTTATCTAAATGGAACTAGGGTAGCTCAATTTTCAAGTAATGATGAAGCAAACGCCACAGATGTATTTATTATTGGACGGTATTACGCAAACGGTACAAATCAGTATTTCTTAAATGGTTATGTTAGCGACATGCGATATGTAAAAGGTACTGCTGTTTATTCTGGTGCAACATATACTGTACCAACTACACCACTTACAGCAATCACAAATACTGCACTATTAACAAAATTCACCAACGCAGGCATTTACGATGCCTCAATGCAGAATAACTTGGAAACAGTTGGTGATGCAAAAATATCTACTGCTCAAAGCAAGTTCGGCGGTTCAAGTATGTTCTTTGATGGTACTGGGGATAGATTATATATGCCAACCAACACGTCTTTAAACCTAACTGGTGATTTTACTATTGAGATGTGGGTATACTTAACAAGTTTAGTTCCAGCATATAGTGTGTTACTGGACATTTCTACAAACGGTACGGCTGGCGCTAATATGACAGAAATATGGGTAGAATCAACTGGAATTATATCATATTATGTTCAAGGCACAACACTACTGACATCGGCGGCTGGAACTATAACAACCAATGCCTGGTATCATGTTGCAGTGGTAAAAAATGGAACATCACAAGTTCTTTATGTTAACGGTGTTTCTAAAGCATCTGCTACTTCGGCAACACAGCCTAACCCAGGAGTACCTTGGTGGATTGGTGATCGAATTGCTGGTGCATCCAGTGGCAACTATCCAATGACTGGTTATATCGACGATTTTAGAGTCACCAAAGGTTTTGCTCGGTATACTGCAAACTTTACTCCACCAACTGCAGCACTAGAAGTGCAATAAACCATATTATAAATATACCGTATACTAAGGAAAAGAAATGGCATTACGTCAGATAGATCTAAGTCAAATTGTAGCGCCCGCATCGGCTAATGCACAAGTGTTGGCAGTTATTAACGGCAATGTTACCTATACCAATGTGGCAACAGTATATACCACAGTAGTGGCATCTGGCGAAACAATCAGTTCATTCCTATTAATGGGCGCATAAGGAAAACAAATGGCAACCGCATATAAAGTTTTAGGGCAATCAATCCCAACATTCAATACCAGTAATAATCTGTATACTGTTCCAGCGGGCAATAGTGCAGTTGTTTCCACATTAAATGTTTGTAATTTGAATGCAACAAATGTAACATTTAGACTTGCTGTATGCCCAGGTGGTGCAGCACTGGCCAATTTACATTACATTGCATATGATACAGCCATTCAAGCACAGGATTCAATTGGCTTAACAATGGGTATCACATTGGCAGCAGCTGACGTTGTTAGAGTGTTATCTGTGGCAGGCAATGTGGCCTTTAGCTTGTTTGGTTCGGAGATCTATTAATGAGCTTTAAAGTTGGATCACAAAGATCTATTCGTAATCTCAGAATGAATGTTCTGGGAATACCTGTTGCTTCCGGCCTTCCGGAAGGGTTTCGCATGTGGGCATGGGGTTATAATAATTATGGTCAACTTGGAACCAATGATAAAACACATAGATCAAGTCCGGTACAAATTATATCCGGTGGCGCCGATTGGGTAACCGTTGCTGCAGGCTATAGAAACAGTGTGGGAATTAAAAACGATGGCACGTTATGGACATGGGGCCAAAATGTTGACGGACAACTCGGAGATGGTACCATAATACATAGATCATCCCCGGTACAAACAGTATCCGGCGGAACCAATTGGAAACAAGCTTCTGCGGGATATAGTATGGCCGCAATTAAAACTGATGGCACATTGTGGTTATGGGGCCGCAACGACGATGGAGAATTGGGAGATAATACTATAATTAAAAAATCATCTCCTGTACAAACATTTTCTGGCGGAACCGATTGGTCAACCGTTACTCTTGGTTCAGCGCATGCAATGGCAATAAAAACCAATGGTACTTTGTGGATGTGGGGCAATAATGCCTATGGTCAAATTGGAGATAACTCTTCAATTAAAAAATCACAACCGGTACAAACTGTATCCGGCGGAACCAATTGGGCAAAATTGGCCAAAACAATTGGCGGCACTGCAAGCGCAGCAATCAAAACCGATGGTACTTTGTGGTTATGGGGCCGAGGCGGCACAGGTGCAATGGGCGATAATACCTCAATTTCAAAATCCTCTCCGGTACAAACCATAGCTGGCGGAACCAATTGGGCCAATGTTGCAATTAGTATACATACTGTGGCAACAAAAACAGATGGTACCCTATGGACCTGGGGATATGGCGCAATGGGCGCATTGGGAGATAATACTATAATAGATAAATCATCGCCGGTACAAACTGCAGCAAGCGGAACTAATTGGAAAGATATAGCCAATAATAATTTTTGGACGTCAGCAATTAAAACTGATGGCACATTATGGATGTGGGGCAGAAATACTTATGGTAATTTGGGCGATTTCACTACTATAGATAGATCATCTCCAATACAAACATATGCTGGTGGAAATAATTGGCGATCTCCAATTGGATTTGGCGGCAATCATACGATAATACTTAGAACATAAATCCATTTTACCGCAAGATTAGATATAATAAATACATATGGAACAAAGAAATAATAAATTGGACAGTGTTAGTATAAGAATCCAAGGCTTTTAAATGTCAATTCGCAAAATAGATCACACATATATTAAAACACGTGGTGCCAACACTAATGATATTCTACGTGTTGTTGGTACTGAATTACAATATGTGTCTGCGAATAGTGTTATATATGCCAATATCCTGCCTTTATTATCGGTCAAAGCCAATATTGCAGATTTAACTACTGCAAATGTAGTAGAACTAAACAATCTTTACTACACAAATACCCGAGTTTATGCCAATGTAACTTCATTGTTGCCAACGTATACAGGTAACATTTCTGCAGGCAATACAATTATAGGATCCGGTACCGGCGGTTCTATTACTGGTGCCAATTTAATTAGTGCAAACTATATTTCTGCAACCAATTGGTTGGGATTATATACAGCTAATATTATAGAATCACCATCTGCGTTATATTATACCAATGCAAGAGTGTATTCCAATGTTGCTCCGTTATTAATAGCCAAAGCCAACATAGTTGATCTAACAACTACCAATGTTGTAGAGCTAAACAATCTTTATTACACAAATACCAGAGTGTATTCCAATGTTGCACCGCTGTTGGCAGCCAAAGCCAACGTAGTGGATTTAACAACAAGCAATGTTGTTGAAGGCAATAATTTATATTACACCAATGCAAGAGTTTATGCAAATGTAACGGAAAGATTATTGAATGTTGATTCAAACATTATTCCCGCAGCTGATGAGTTATACAACTTAGGTTCACCTACTCGTAAGTTTAAAGACTTATACTTATCTGGTACAACCCTTACATTGGGTAGTACACAATTATCAAGCAGCGCAGAAGGTCTAGTTGTTCAAGCCATTCGCGCCAACGTATGGAACAACCTATACACTGCCAATGTGGTTGAAACCAATGGTAATTTATATTACACAAATGCTCGAGTAAGATCCACATTGTCATCTGGTACTGGCGTTAGTTATGATAAAACTACTGGACAAATATCAATTGGGCAGAACGTTGATACACAGGCCAATGTAACATTCAATAACATGACCATTACTGGCAACTTAAATGTTGTGGGGAATGTTGTAGGATTTTATGCAAACACATTGGTTGTAACGGATCCGTTAATTGAATTGGGATATAATAATCCATCGGATTCAATAAGCCTTGGTTTTATTGGTCATTACAATGATGGAACGGAAAGACACGCAGGTCTATTCAGAGATGCCACTGATAAGAAATTCAAATTCTTTGATAATTATAATGTTGCAGCCGGCGCAGTTACTATTAACACTGCCAATAGTTCATTTCGTTTGGCCAATGTAGTTGCTACAACATATGAAGGCAATTTAATTGGCAATGTAACGGGATTTGTAAGTTCCATTTCAAATTTTACAACTGCTAATTTAATAGAAGGTGTTAACTTATATTACACAAATGCCAGAGTTGATTCTTTTATAACACCTAAGTTAACTACTGCAAACGTAACAGAATTAAATAACTTATATTATACTAATGCTCGCGTATACTCAAATGTTGCACCACTATTAGCATTGAAGGCCAACGTAGTTGACTTAACAACCGCAAATGTTGCAGAACTAAACAACTTATATTATACCAATAGCCGAGTTTACTCTAATGTTTTAAACATATTATCAACGTATACCGGCAATATTGCTGCGGGCAATGTAACAATTGGCGCAAGCGCAAGTGGCGGCACGATCACTGGCGCAAATGTAATCTCAACGAATACAATCGTTGCATCCATTTGGACTGGAATTTATACATCAAATGTTATTGAATCTCCAAGTGCATTGTATTACAACAATACCAGAGTTTACGCAAATGTAATTGCATTGCTACAAACTCTTGCAGGCAATAACATTATTATTGCAGCAAACGGACAGATTTCTGCAAATCTATTGGCTGCTTCTGGCGGAACAGCAAGTGCAGTTCTTGCATCAGGTGTTGTTGGTTTAAATACTGCAAATGTACCTGAATTTGGAACCAATATTTATTATTCCAATGCAAGAGTCAATGCACAAGTACAATCTAATTTAGCATTAAAAGCCAATGTAGTTGATTTGACAACTGCCAATGTTGCAGAACTAAACAATCTTTACTATACAAATGCCAGAGTTTACTCCAATGTTATTAGTGCACTTGGCACATATTCTGGTAACTTAGCTGCAGGCAATTTAACAGTAGGTGGCAGTACATCTGGCGGTACAATTACTGGCGCAAATGTAGTCTCAACCAATACAATTATTGCGTCGATTTGGACAGGAATTTATACTGCCAACGTAATAGAAACAACCGGCAATTTGTATTTTACAAATGCTCGCGTTTACGCTAATGTTATTGGTCTATTAAATGCCAAGGCCAATGTTGTTGACCTAACAACTGCAAATGTAACAGAGTTAAACAACTTATATTATACAAATGCTCGAGTACAATCAAATGTTATTGGCATTCTAACAAGTTATGCTACAACTGCTAATTTGGCATTGAAAGCTAACGTAGTTGATTTAACAACGGCAAATGTTACAGAACTAAACAACTTATATTACACAAACTCTAGAGTTTATTCAAACGTAATTTCAATATTGCCAAATTATGCTGGCAATATTTCTGCAGGTAACGCAATTGTTGGCACAATTATTTCTGGTGCTGGCGGTGGTGGTTCATTAACAGGTGCAAACTTAATTAGCACTAACAATATTTCTGCAATTAACTGGCAAGGTCTATACACCGCAAATGTTATAGAATCACAGTCTGCACTTTATTATACTAATGCAAGAGTTTATGCTAACATACTTGCACTATTGCCGACACTTGCAGGTAATAACATTATCATTTCTGCAAACGGACAAATTTCAGCTAACCTATTAGCTGCGTCTGGCGGTGCAGCAACTTCTGTATTGGCAACAGGCGTAATAGGCTTAAACACTGCTAATGTAAACGAGTTTGGTAGTAACTTATACTATACAAATGCCAGAGTTTTCTCTAATGTTTCTCCGCTATTGGCAACAAAAGCCAATGTAGTTGATCTAACAACGGCAAATGTGGTTGAATTAAACAACTTATATTATACCAATAGCAGAGTTTACTCAAATGTAATTTCAATATTACCCACATATACTGGTAATATTTCTGCAGGTAACGCAATTGTTGGCACAATTATTTCTGGTGCTGGCGGTGGTGGTTCATTAACAGGTGCAAACTTAATTAGTACCAATAACATTTCTGCAATTAACTGGCAAGGTCTTTATTCTGCAAATGTTATTGAATCGCAAAGCGCATTGTTCTTTAGTAATGCAAGAGTTCTTGCAGGATTAACAGGTCAAAACTTAGATGTTAGTAATGTAATTATCCGTGGCGATTTAATTGTAGAAGGCAACACAGTAACATTAAATACTGGTACATTGGTTGTTGAAGACAGAAACATCATGTTGGCAAACGGTGCCATAAATTCTGCAACAGCTGACGGTGCAGGTATTAATATTACTGGCGCACAGGCCAATTTAACGTATCGTTCAACCGGCGACAAATTTGAATTCAACAAACCTGTAGATATACTTGGCACATTAAATGCCAATACAGTTTACGCAAATGTTTGGAATAACTTATACACCAACAATGTAATTGAAGGTACAAGTTTATTCTATACCAATGCAAGAGTTTACTCTAATGTTATTAGTGTTTTATTAAATTATGCAACGAATGCCAATGTAGCTCTAAAAGCAAATGTTGTTGATCTTACAACCGCAAATGTTACAGAGTCATCAAGTAATTTATATTATACAAACGCCAGAGTGTATGCCAATATTCTTGCATTGTTGCCAACATATTCTGGCAATTTAGGTGCAGGTAATTTATCAATTGGCTCCGGATTTGGCGGATCATTTACAGGCGCAAACTTAATTAGTGCTGCTTATATTAGCGCAAACAATTGGTTAAACATTTTTACAGCAAATGTTGTAGAATCTTCAAGTGCATTGTATTATACTAATGCAAGAGTTTACTCTAATGTTATTGGCTTATTAAATGCCAAAGCAAATGTAGTTGATTTAACTACCGCAAATGTTGTAGAACTAAACAATCTATACTACACAAATTCCAGAGTTTACACAAACATTCTTGCATTGTTGCCGACACTTGCAGGCAACAATATTATTATTGCTGCAAATGGTCAGATATCCGCTAATTTAGCAGCGGCAAGTGGCGGTGCTGCCAGTTCTGTTTTGGCAACAGGTGTTATTGGTCTTAACACTGCAAATGTTAATGAATTTGGTAGCAACTTATATTACACCAATGCAAGAGTTTATGCTAATGTTCTTGCGCTGTTACCTACTTATACAGGTAATTTAGGCGCAGGCAATTTATCAATTGGTTCTGGATTTGGTGGTTCATTCACAGGTGCAAACCTAATCAGCGCTGCTTATATCAGTTCAAACAATTGGTTAAATATTTTTACAGCCAATGTTGTTGAATCTGCAAGTGCATTGTATTACACAAACGCCAGAGTTTATTCAAACGTATTCCCATTATTAGCGGCAAAAGCCAATGTGGTTGATCTAACAACGGCAAATGTAACAGAACTAAACAACTTATATTATACCAACGCCAGAGTTCAATCAAATGTCATTAGCATATTAGTTAGCTATGCAACAGTTGCTAATTTGGCATTGAAGGCCAACATTGTTGACTTAACAACTGCTAATGTTGCAGAGCTAAACAACTTATATTATACCAACGCCAGAGTTTACTCCAATGTTATTGGCTTATTAAATGCTAAGGCAAATGTTGTAGACCTAACGACTGCTAATGTTATTGAAGTTGGCAACAATATATTCTATACCAATTCAAGAGTATATTCAAATGTAATTGCATTGTTACCTGTCTATACTGGTAATTTGGCAGCAGGTAATTTAGCTATCAGCGGTGGAGTGGGTGGATCTTTAACAGGTGCAAACTTAATTGCAGCAAATAATTTATCCGCAACAAATTGGTTGAATCTTTACACAGCCAATGTTATAGAAACAGCCAGCAATTTATACTTTACTAACGCAAGAGTATATGCAAACGTAATTGCATTGTTACCATCATTGGCAGGCAATAACATTATTATTGCAGCAAATGGTCAAATTTCTGCTAATTTGGCAGCAGCCGGTGGCGGTGCAGCAAGCTCTGTTTTAGCAACAGGTGTTATTGGTCTTAATACTGCTAACGTAAACGAGTTTGGTAGTAATTTATATTATACGAATGCTCGTGTTTATTCTAACGTAATTGGTTTATTAAATGCCAAGGCCAATGTAGTTGACTTGACAACGGCAAATGTGGTTGAATTAACAAATTTATACTATACCAATGCCAGAGTATATGCAAACGTAATCGCATTGTTACCTGTATATACTGGTAATTTGGCAGCCGGTAACCTGGCAATTAGTGGTGGCGTAGGTGGTTCATTAACTGGTGCGAATTTAATTTCCGCTAATAATTTATCAGCGACAAATTGGTTGAATCTTTACACTGCTAATGTTATAGAAACAGCAGGTAATTTGTATTTTACAAATGCTCGCGTTTATGCTAATGTTATTCCATTATTTGCGGCTAAAGCAAATGTGCTTGACTTAACAACTGCCAATGTTATTGAACTTGGTAGTAATTTGTATTTTACAAACACACGAGCTCGCGCAACAATCTCTGCAGGCACAGGTGTAAGCTACGATAATACTACAGGTATTATTTCTATTAGTCAGAATGTATCTTCTACTGCAAACGTAACATTTGCTAATTTAATAGTTACCGGTACTGTTACAGGTAATCTTGTAGGTAATCTTGTAGGTAACGTAACTGGATTTGTAAGTTCAATTGGTAACTTTACAACAAGTAATCTTGCTGAAGGTACTAATTTATATTACACAAATACTCGTGTATATTCTAATATAATTGCATTGTTGCCAACATTAGCTGGCACCGGTGTTACAATTAGTGCAACTGGTGTAATTTCTGCATCAGGTTCTACCCCATCAGCTCAAACAGTAGTTGGATTAAACACTGCTAACGTAAATGAATTTGGAAGTAATTTATATTACACAAATGTTCGTGTTTATGCAAATGTAATTACATTGATGCCTACATTGGCAGGCAATAACATTATTATTGCAGCAAATGGTCAAATTTCAGCTAACCTGCAAGGTGCAGGCGGTAATTTGCTTCTTGTTGGTGGTCCTGCATTCCAAACATCACAGACATTCCAGGGCGGCAATCAAGTATATTCATTGGTAAATCCAGTTGATTCTGCTAATGTTATAATGGTGCATATCAACGGGTTAATACAGATACCTACAATAGATTATAACGTAACAGGTTCAACATTAACATTTAGCGCAAATACACCGGCGGCCGCATTAATTGAGGTCAAGGCGCTTGGTTATGCTGCATTGACAACAAATGTATGGTCATTATCAAATAGTATAACAATACAAACAGTAACAAGCCAGTTAAATTACATGATGACGGCAAATGTTACAGCGCCAGAAAGTATTTTGGTATCACTAAATGGTGTTGTTCAAAGACCAAGAACAGACTATACTGTTAACAACACCACATTGACATTTGCATCAGCACCACCTAACGGCAATGTTGAAATTAGATTCTTTGGACAAGAAGCATTTGCCAGAGCAACGGCTGCTGCAAACATTACTGCATATATCAGCAATAGCATAACATATGTTGGTGGCAATGTTTATTACAATTTAGGTTCCAATGTTGCTCTGGCAAGAAACATTATTGTTACGTTGGATGGCTTGACATTGATACCAGATACAGACTATACTGTAAACGGATCTAATTTGACCTTGATTGGCGGTTCTTCTACAAATTCATCACTAGAAGTTAAATTCTTCGGTGCAGAGGCATACAATCCAGTATTTACTGCTTCAATAGTAACTGCAGCATTGGGTTCAGGTATTGCAGGTAACATATTACCGGCTGCTAACATGGTATATAATTTAGGTTCTCCTACAATGCGTTGGAAAGATTTATATCTAGCAAGTAATACAATTGACTTGGCCGGCGCCACAATTAAAAATGACAACGGAACACTTAAATTTACCGATGTAAACGGTACAACATCAGCATCAAGTGCAGCAAAAGCAATTGGCTATTCATTAATATTCGGAGGATAAAATGGCGGCACCAAATTTAATCGGCGCTACAACAATTAACGGTAAAACGGCAGGTGCAAACCTAACGACTACCTCAGCAACACTTGTATTGAATAATGCTGTAAGCAGCGGCAAATGTTTAAAACTCAATACCTTGAACGTTGCCAATTATGGTACTGCCACAATCGCAGTTACAATTAATTATTACAATGGTGCAAGCTTGGGCGGCACATTTTTTCAACTTGCGGCCAACGTGTCTATTCCAGCAAATTCCACATTCAACGTAATTGATAAAACCAGTCAATATTACTTGGAAGAAGATCGAAGTATAGGTGCAATTGCCACTACTGCAAATGCTTTATGTGTTACTTGTAGCTATGAGGATATTAGCTAATGGTCAAAAGATATTATGGCGGCATGATGACTGCTAATCTTGTATTAGCAACAGGTGCATCTGCCTCTGGTTTTTATAGCACGCATCAACAAATGCAGGCCACTCGACTTGGTGCTTGGCCTAGTCCTCCGGATCGACTTAGTTTCTTTACGCCGCCGTATTATGCGTGGGGGTGGGGCAATAATTTATATGGCCAACTTGGAGTTAACGACCTAGTCCATAGATCATCGCCTATCATTTTGTTTGGTGGTAGCAATGCATGGCAATCTATAGCTATAGCAGATAACCATGCAGTAGCAGTTGGATTTAATGGTTCACTATGGACTATGGGAAATAATCAAAACGGCCAACTTGGGGATAATACTGTAATTAATAAATCGTCTCCTGTACAAACAGTTGCGGGCGGATCCAATTGGTCAAAAATTGCTGTTGGTCAAAGATCGACGGCAGCAATTAAAACTGATGGTACTTTATGGATGTGGGGTAAAAATAATCAAGGACAACTTGGCGATAATGTTGGCGCAGATGTATCATCTCCTGTACAAACTGTAGCAGGTGGATCTAATTGGAGTTCTATTTCTGGTGATAATCTTGCATATTCTGCAATTAAAACTAATGGTAGTTTATGGAGTTGGGGCTACAATGGTCAATATCAATTGGGTGACGGTACCACCATTGCAAGAGCATCTCCAGTGCAAACTATTATAGGCGGAACGGATTGGTCGCAAGTTGATGTTGGAAGATTTCACACAATAGCACTAAAAACAGATAATACGTTGTGGGGTTGGGGACATAATAATTATTCCCAAGCTGGTCAAAATCAAAATATTGTTGGAACTAGAGTAACATCTCCTATGCAACTTTATACGGGCGGAAGCTGGAGTAAATGTTCAGCCGGAGGATATTCAAGCGTGGGAATAAAAACCGATGGTACCTTATGGACGTGGGGCAGAAATTTAGGGAGTGAGCTAGGCGTAGGCGATGGAATTCAAAGATCATCTCCGGTTCAAACTGTAGCAGGTGGATCTAATTGGTATAGTGTAGATATGGGCCAACAAGTTGTGGGTGCAATTAAAACAGATGGAACTCTGTGGACATGGGGCGCTGGCGATAACGGTGTTATGGGAGATAATACTACAATAGGAAAAAATTCCCCAGTACAAACAGTCGCAGGCGGAACCAATTGGAGGCAAGTTTACGCAAGTGGTGCAGGAAATAATTTTACATCTGCAAATGCTGCTATAGTTGCTCTTCGTACTGCTTAAATCATAACTTATAAATAATATGTTAACAAAAGGTATAGAATGACTCGTAGAATAGACGTAAGTTTAATCAGTGCAAACAATGTATCAAACGGATACGTTATTGCCGCGAGTGGCAACACCTCAGTCTACCAACCGGTTTTCGAGGGTTATCCTGTAGTTTGTAATGATATCAGCGGATTATTTGACGGAGACAGAGCAACCTTCCCAATAATGGTAGAACAAGACTATATAAATACTATAGCAGATTCAAGAAATATACAAGTAGCAGTTGCAGGGCAATTTCTATCACCTTATCTTACTCCACTAACATACCCGTGGATTTTAGAATATGATTCATTCAAAGGTTTCAGAGTTAGAGGAAGCAATGTGACAATATACAATGTACCAGACGTAGGTGACTCAGTAACAATGACAATAGTAAGTAACAATTCAACTGCGCAGAAAAAAAGATACCCATATTCTGCGACAACGATCGCATTAGGAGAATAAATAAATGGCAAAGCACGTAATCGCTGAAGGATATACCTTCACACCGTCAACAAAGACAATTGTTATTAATAACAAATATGTTCGTCAAGAACAACTGTTGTTAATTACCAACGTAACCCGTGGTACTGTTCTATATAACTTCAGCGATCCAACCCTTGGTGCAGCAAGTTATACCACAAGCGCCAATGCCATAACGGGTCAACAGGCAACAACGGTTGTGTTGAACTATAATACTGGTAGTCATACTAGCAATGACAAGATCAGTATCATTGTGGAAGAAACCAATGAATCGTTCGTGCCATCGCAGGAGTACATGGATCCTGTTAATAAATTCAGAACATCTAGTCCGCAAGCCCTAATTGATACCGACTTTGAATATGGTACTCAAGCTACAAAATGGGAATCCCTGGCAATGATTAACAACAGACCATTTGCTTATTACGATGTTACACGACCATTGAATATTTCTAACGTATATGCGCTTGCACCAAATAGCAGGGTATTTATTGCCAACGTATTCCCATCGAATCCACCTTCACAAGGTTCACCATTCTTTATTCAAGACACAACATTCACAGGTGCAGATGGCTTGTACGTTGTTGAATATGCAGATCTTGTTGCGAATACAATTCGATATACTGGCGAACAAGCATATACTGGTTCAGCTGGTAACGTATTCACATCCAACGTAACATCTGCATATTTTGGTAATTTGTATAGCAATACCATTATTACCATGGCCAATACTACATTTACAGGCAATTTAATCACAGTTACAACAGCATTTCCTCATGGATTATTAATTGGTAATGAGATTGCTTATATATTAGCTACGGGCGCAGGTGGTCTTGCTCCTAATGGCTCATGGACTGTTGCTACAGTATCTAATAATACAACATTCAGCTTTGTGGCAAATGCTGCTCCAAACGGTGCAATTGTTGGCGGCAACTTATACGCAAGACCAACCGGTATGTCTTACCATAGAGCATTTGACGGTGGAGTACAATTTAGTACTAATGCACAAAGTTCTAATCAGCAATTTATCAGACAAACACGTAGATATTTCCGTTATCAATCTGGTAAAGGCATTCAAGTAAGTACTGGTACATTAATGAAACCTAGCTTGAATGTTGATCAGATTCAGTCATCAGGGACAGTAGTCACTGTTACTTGTAAGCAACAACATAACATGGCTCCTGGTATGACAATTGCTGTTTCAAATGCAACTGAAACAGCATATAATGGAACATTTATTATTCAAACAGTGTTGGATCCATATAAGTTTACTTATACCGCAGCAAGTACTCCTACTGCATCTCCTGCAAGTGGAAATTATTATTTGTCGGCCGCATCATGGTATGGCGCATCTAATCGTGTAGGTATTTTTGATTCGCAAAACGGTTTATTCTTTGAATTTGATGGACAGACGTTATATGCTGTTAAGAGATCTTCAACATATCAAATTTCAGGATTTGTATCAATTAACCCAGGTAGCGAAACTGTTACAGGTGTTGCATATAACGGCGTTAATACATTATTTGCAAAACAATTAACTCCTGGCGATTCAATTGTTATCAAAGGCATGACATATCGTGTAGATAGTATTGCAAGTGATACATCTATGACAATTACTCCTTCTTATCGCGGTGTTGTTCCAATTACAAATGCGATTGTAAGTAGAACTGTAGATATGAAGATTGCTCAAAATCAATGGAATTTAGATAAATTAGATGGCACAGGTCCATCTGGTATGGTAATTGATCTTACAAAAATGCAGATGTGGTACATGGATTATTCATGGTACGGTGCAGGATTTGTTCGTTGGGGTGTAAGAGGTGGAAATGGTGATGTTGTTTATTGCCATAAAATGGTTAACAATAATATTAACTATGAAGCTTATATGCGATCTGGTAACTTGCCTGCAAGATATGAGACTACTTCAATACCTACAGTTACAACAGTAACTTCAACAATAGGTCAAACTGACACAGTAATGAGCGTGGCATCTACAACTGGATTCCCGCCGGCAGGAGTTCTATTAATTAGAACTGCAAATGCGTATGAATATGTTAACTTTACAGGTAAAACTGCTAATACATTTACAGGATTAACACGAGGTCAATCTGGGAATTTAAATGCATTAGTTACTTTAACAGCTAATAGTCCTGTAGCAACAATGACAAATACGTCAGGTATTCAAGTTGGTCAATATATTGCAGCCCCCGGTGTACCGCAAAACGGATTCATTTCTAATTTGAGCGCCAATGTTAATATAACATTGTCTCAAGCAGCGTTCTTAACAGGTACATATCCTGCAATAATTACTCCAATGGGACTAACTGCGCAGACTTGGACATATTCTGCAAATACTCCTACCGTTGTTGAAGGGCATCAACCAATGTATGCTCCTTCAATATCACATTGGGGAACATCTGTTATTATGGATGGTAGATTTGACGATGATAAATCATTCGTGTTTACACAAGGTACTCCTTCCGGTGTTAATATTCTACCGGGACAACGAGCTGCCATTCAGAGTTTCCGTATTGCACCTAGTGTAAGTAACGGTGTTGCTGGTAGTGGGCTAGGCATTAGAGAAATTATTAATCGCATGCAGATGGTTTTACGACAAGTTGACTGTTTTGCTAACGGTTCAGTTCTAATGAGTTTGGTGTTGAATTCTACAGTGACTCCAGGCACACCCAATTGGTTATCAGTAGGCGGTTCAAGCTTGGCACAATACATTAACCATACTCCTGGTACCACAATAACAGGCGGTGAGATTATTTATGGTTTCTTCTTGAATACATCTGGAGGCACGGCCCCGCAGACAACACAACAGGATTTGGCATTGGTTCGAGATTTGGGTACAAGTATTTTAAGCGGTGGATCCTCAGCATTCTCAAACGTTGATATTTATCCTAACGGTCCTGATATGGTAACACTTGTTGCTACAAATATTGGTTCTATTGCGGCAAATATTAATTCTCGTATATCGTGGACAGAGGCTCAGGCTTAATCTTAATGTTGATAATGTGGGGCCTGTCCCCACATCTTCTGGTATAGATACCAGGATAAATAACAAAAACAACCAGAGAATATTGCAATGAGTTCTAGAAATTTTTTAAAACACACGGTATCAACCACTGAACCCCCAACATCCGCTACGTTGGGAGATGAGTGGTTTAACCCTACGTCTAATAAATTATACAAGTTAGTTGCAAATTCTGGGGTCACGGTAAAATGGGTTGAAGTTGGTGCTGGAGCAACAGCAGCCACTGCCGCAGCCACAACCGCATCATATACCACAACAGATGTGACCGAAGGTGTTAATCTATACTATACCAATGCACGAGTAAGTGGATTTTTATCAGTTAATACTGGCAATGTTCTTGCAGGCAATGTGGTAGCAAACACAATCATAGGCCAAGGTGGCGGCGGAACTATTACTGGAGCAACATTAATTGCTTCAAATAACATGATTGCTAACACAATCACGGCCAATGCCATTTATTCTAATGTATTTACTGGTAATATTGTTGGCTCGCAGGGTGGTGGATTCATTATTGGGGCAAACTTAATATCATCCAACATTATGGTAGCCAATACCATAACAGCAAACGCATTTATTTCAAATGGTTCAGGCGCAGGCGGAACAATCTTTTCCGCAGGTAACATTAGTATAACTTCCGCAGGTAATATTGTTTTAGCTGCAAACGCAATTTATTCTTTAGTTAGTAATATACTATTATTTGGCACTAATCCAAATATTGTTAGTGCCGGCAATTTAACTTTGGCGTCAAACGGTAATATTATTTTACAGGTAGGTAACAATTCATCTATTGTTGCAGTAAGTCCAGGTACTACTGCAGGTATTATTAATGCCACAGGCAATTTAACAATATCAACTGCGGGCAATATTTTCCTAACTCCTGAAACAAACGGCAAGGTATATTCATCTACTCCTATTAGATTTGCTGGCTATTCTGGCGTAGCTTCTATTGTTGGCCCAGGTGCAGGCGATACTTTGTACAATACGTTATCGGGCGCACTGGTATTTTACAACGGTGCCACATGGGCCAACATTGGCGGCGGAAGTGGTGGCGGCGGTGGCGCAATATCAATTACCAATGATACCACCGTGGTAAGCAATGCCTATTACCCAATGTTGTCCACAATAACTACTGGCACATTGGCCACTGCAAATACCTCAAGCACAAAATTATATTTTAATCCTAGCTCAGGCACATTGAACTCCACAATATTCAATTCTTTGTCTGACAGAAATCATAAAACAAATATTCTACCTATTGTAAACGCATTGAGCAAAGTACTGGCCCTAAATGGTGTTACATTTAACATGATAGACGGCGGTGAACCCAGCGCAGGCCTAATAGCACAAGATGTTCTAGAAGTATTGCCCGCCGCGGTAAAATACAATGTGAACAACAACGTATTATCTTTAAATTACAGTGGTGTAATTGGTTTGCTTGTTGAAGCAATCAAAGAACAACAAGCACAGATTCAAGAATTAAAACAGCTTGTTAACAAATAAGTGTGATTAAAAATGGCAGGTAATTATACTATTAACGGCGCAGACTTAGATAGATTCTATATGCCTACGACTACCATGATAGATAGGTATGTCAAAACAGGTAGTTTGTGGTCATGGGGATACAATGTTAATGGGGGTCTAGGAATCAATGATACAACTGATAGATCATCTCCAGTACAAACTGTATCAGGTGGAACCAATTGGTCTCAAGTTGCTGGCACACAACGCCATGGCGCAGGAATTAAAACAGACGGAACTTTATGGTTGTGGGGAAAAAATATCCTTGGAGAAGTTGGGGATAGTAGTGGAGTAAATAAATCAAGTCCGGTGCAAACCGGAGTAGGTGGAACTACTTGGAAACAAGTTTCTGTGGCCAACAACAATTCAACGGGGCATTCCGCAGCAATTAAAACAGATGGTACCCTATGGACATGGGGCTCAAGATTTTATGGACACCTTGGTGATAATTCAAGTAGCGGGGTAGCATTTTCTCCAATACAAACTTTGATTGGCGGAAATGATTGGAGAAAAGTATCTACGGGGTATGGTGTTACCGGAGCAATTAAAACCGATGGTACATTATATATGTGGGGATATAATAGCTCTGGCCAACTTGGAACCAATGATAGAACATGGCGATCACTCCCCACACAAACAGTATCAGGGGGAACCAATTGGGCTGAAATTTCTACCGGAGGATATAGCACTGCAGCAATTAAAACAGATGGAACATTATGGACGTGGGGAGGTAATTCATATGGGGTGTTAGGCAATAGTCAAATCAACAACAGTTATTCTTCGCCTGTACAAACAATAGCAGGTGGAACCAATTGGAAACAAGTATCTCTCAATTCCGACGGGACTTGCGTGGCAATAAAAACGGATGGTACATTGTGGACTTGGGGTAAGAATTATCAAGGTCAAATTGGAGATAATACTAGTGGCACACATAGATCAAGCCCTGTACAAACAATTGCAAGTGGAACTAATTGGAGACAAGCATCTTTTGGCCAATACAATAATATTGTAGCAATTAAGAATGATGGTACTTTATGGACTTGGGGGTCTAATACTAATGGCCAACTTGGGGATAACACCGCAATTAATAAATCATCTCCAGTACAAACAGTCGCAAGCGGAACCAATTGGAAACAAGTATCGGGCGGTCTCGCAATACACTTTTATGATGCGTATAACCTGTATCCAAAGTAATAAATAAAATTTTAGGGAAGACAAAATGTTTGTAATTGTATATAACGGAAATGTAATTTTAGGTCCAATGAATTGGAACGCAAGACGTTTTTCAGAAATAATTGAAGAAGATTGCGAAGTATCGGTTGTATTAGATTTAAAAAATGACGAAGGTAATATTATTACTGTCAATGATCAGATTAAAATCTATCCTGTTACTTCAGAAGCAAATCCAGAATATAATTCAAGAACACAAATGTTGAACGGTCCGTTCTGGACATATACAGACACGCATGCAGTATCAAGTATGCAGGTTCAATCATTACCTCTAGAGGCAATACAAAACTTCTTGCGTCAAGATGCAGGAGCAGAACGTTGGAAGAAACAATATTCGGGTGTTAAGGTAACTGTGAATGGAATAGAATATAGTTTTGCCACAGATCCTGTTACACGAACAACATTCCATCAGTATTTAACTTCAGGCATTGCCTCTGTAAATTGGAAAATAGATCAACAAACTTGGATTGAATTAACTGCTGAAAATATTTCCGCAATTTTTAATGCAATTGTTAATCATATTCAATCAGCATTTGATTGGGAAGCTGCAAAAAATACTGAAATTACTGCAGCAAAATTAGAGACAATTAATTCTATTATCATAACGGAAAATAATGCCAGTTAATTTTCAAATCGGCGGCTCAGATTTAGAAGATTTATATGTTTCTAAATCTTATCTCATAGATAGATATCCTGAGCTTGCCAACACCTTTACATCTGCTGGATTGTGGGCATGGGGAACTAATACCTATGGAGAGATTGGCGACGGTACTAAAGAAACCGGCACAATTAAATCATCTCCTGTACAAACTATAGCAGGCGGTACAAATTGGACATCAGTTGCTTCCGCCTCGGCCTGCACTGCAGCAATAAAAACCGATGGCAGATTATGGTTTTGGGGATTAAATTATATGGGCCTATTTGGAAATTTTCAAAGTGGCGGAGTAGCCAGATATTCATCACCGATACAAACTTCCGCAGGCGGAAACAATTGGAAACAAGTGGATGTAACAGGTGGCCTCACTTTTGGCCATACTGCAGCAATAAAAACCGATGGTACATTATGGGTATGGGGAGATAATCGATATGGGCAAATAGCAGATAATACCTTAATTCATAGATCAACCGCAACACAAACAGTTAGTGGCGGAACTAATTGGAAACAATGTTCTGCAGGATATGTAACAACTGCTGCAATTAAAACAGATGGCACCTTATGGACATGGGGATATGGTGGTAACGGAGTAATTGGCGATAACACATCAATTGGTAAATCATCTCCGGTGCAAACCGTAGCAGGTGGAACCAATTGGAAACAAGTTGCCGTGGGCAAGGCTTATACGGGAGCAATTAAAACTGATGGTACTTTATGGATGTGGGGCAATAATGCCGATGGTCAATTGGGAGACAATACTATAATTCATAGATCATCCCCAATACAAACAGTTGCCGGCGGAAACAATTGGAAACAAGTGGTAACTGGCCAGACAGGCCAACGGCATGTGCTGGCACTTAAAACAGATGGCACATTATGGGGGTGGGGTGCTAATGTGAACGGAGAACTGGCAACTAATGACATAGTGCATAGATCAAGTCCAGTACAAACAGTGGCTGGCGGCACCAATTGGAAATTTATCGGAAGAGGAGCCGGTCCTATGTCCTGTATTAAAACTGATGGTACTTTATGGATGTGGGGCAATGGAGGCAACGGTAACCTAGGAGATAATACTGCAATTAGTAAATCATCTCCGGTACAAACTATATCAGGCGGAACTAATTGGAAAACCTGCTCAGGTTCGTTTGCAATTCGAGATCATACTATAGATTTAGGGCTAGGTACACTATAATGCCTATTAACGGATTTACATCAGGCGGCTTAGACTTAGATCGCACACTTGTCCGTCGAGACTTTTTCCAAGAGGGGAATCTCTGGGTTTGGGGCGCCGGCGGCGCTGGCGAATTAGGCGATAATGCCATAATCCATAGATCATCTCCGGTACAAACTGTAGCTGGTGGGAATAATTGGAAAGAGGTAACAAGCAATAGTTCAAGATTTGGATTAAAAACTGATGGAACATTATGGTCCTGGGGATATAACCTATATGGGTCACTTGGTGTCGGTGACGTAAATCGTCGTTCTTCCCCGACCTTAATTACAACAGGAGGATCGAATTGGAGACAAGCGTCGGGTACCTCTGCCAATGGTGCTGCAATTGATTCCGGCGGAGGAATTTGGACATGGGGTCGAGGTGATCTAGGAGTATTGGGAGACGCTACAACCATACATAGATCAACACCTTTGTGGCTTACGAGCTCAAATACATGGGTACAAATTTCGGTCGGTAAGTTGGTTATAACAGGAGTTAAAACTGATGGCACATTATGGACATGGGGCAAAAACTATAATGGTGTAATCGGCGATAGTACTAACAGTCATCGTACCATACCAACTAAAATTGGATTAGGCACAAACTGGAAATATGCTGTTGCTGCTGCTTCTGGTACAGCCGCAGCAGCAGCAATTAAAACAGATGGTACATTATGGACGTGGGGATATGCTTTTTATGGTCAGTTAGGAGATAACACCAGCAGCGGTGGCACAGATAAATCTAGTCCAGTACAAACAGTAGCTGGTGGCACTAATTGGGTACAAGTTAATATAGGTGGTCGCTCTGCGGCGGCCACTAAAACTGATGGTACACTATGGGTTTGGGGAGATAATGTTAACGGTGGCCTTGGTGATAATACAGTAACTCCTAAATCATCTCCTATACAAACTATATCAGGCGGAACCAATTGGAAACAAGTAGCTGTTGGGTATGGCTATATGGCAGCAATTAAAACCGATGGAACATTATGGACCTGGGGTTTAAATGGTGATGGACAACTTGGAACTAATGATATAGCACATAGGTCTTCCCCAGTACAAACAATAATGGGCGGCACTAATTGGAAACAAGTTTCTGCAGACTTTGCCTACACCGCAGCAATTTCGTATGTTGACCCATAAAACGTGTATAAATAATATTGTTATTAACAACGTGAGTATATTATGCAACAAATGTTTTTTCTATCGGGTATTGCCCGTTCTGGATCTACTCTACTAGGATCCATTCTAAATCAAAATCCAGATATATTTGTAAGTCCAACAAGCCCATTGATGGATATTTTCTGTTTAACAGAAGAAGCTTACAACAAAATGGAAACTCAATATACATTCGACAAGGATGCTACATTGAGTAACCTGCAAAATTCTCTTGCAGAGAATTTTTATGCCAACATCGATAAACCTATCATTATTGATAAACATCGTGGCTGGCCTAGAAATGTAAATCAAATTAAAAAGTACATTGTAGATAATCCAAAAATTATTTGTACCTATCGGCCAATCGCTGAGAATATTTGTTCTTTTCTAAAACTAATTAATAAAGATCCAAATAACAGCGTTGATCGTGAACTGCGTCAACTGGGATTGGAGTGCAATACCTACAACAGAGCAATGAAACTTTGGTATAACTATTCCAATGACCCATATGAATCATTAAAATATGGTTTAGAACATCACAGGGAAAATCTTTTGATTGTTAACTATGACGATATCATCAATGATATAGACAATCAGATGAAAAGAATATATAATTTTATAGAAATACCTGAATATAAACATTCATTTACTACAATTTCAAATACTTGCGGAGAACAAAAAGACGATGCTTGGGGGTTTAAAGATCTCCATGTGATTAGAAATACTATTACTAAAACCAGCGATGACCCTGCTAGAATTTTAGGGAAAGACCTAATGAAATTTTTTAGCGACATTGACGATCAATTAATGTTGGTGGGATAAATGAGTAATGTAGTAAAACTAATCCACGCTGACAATTTTTTTCCGGGGGATGATGCCAATAGATTATTGATGATTTCTCGCAATCTAAATTATGTTGAAAAACAATATGGATTAGAAATCGATAATTTTAATTTGGTGTTCCCAGGATTAGATCCTGTTTTCAGCAAAGTTGTCGGTGAAGAAGTCACAGTAGATGAACCGCGTTCGGGGATATTTAGACGACCAATGAATTGTATTATTCATTTTGAAGAATTTGATTCTTTAGATGAATGGTGTTTCATTGTAGCGTTAGAGCCAACTACATTTAATTTATATAATCATTTAGAAGATGGCCCTATGAGCAAAGTAAATGCTCGTAGTGCATTGGAAGGATATAAATTTAATTAGAAATCTTTTCGAATGGGATGTTTGTGTTAACATACGTTTAGAACAAAATCAAGGAGTTATTTTTAGACCTTGGTTGTTCCATTCAGTTGAGGATGGCATTGTGCAATATTATAGACTAATTGGTAAAAAGCCAGAAGAGATAAAAGATGAAACTTAATATAGGATCGGGATATAAAAAAATCCCAGGTTTTTTGAACGTAGATTCAAGTCCAGATTGTAAACCGGATTTTGTAGTTGATTTAGAAAAAGATATGTTTCCATTTGAGGATTCTTCAGTAGATGAAGTAATTGCTCATCACGTATTGGAACATTTGGGCGAGGGCTTCTTTCATTGTATGCGAGAACTATATCGTGTTTGTGCAGATGGCGCAATTATTCAAGTAGCAGTCCCTCATCCAAGACATGATACATTCTTAATGGATCCCACACACAGAAGACCTATCTATCCCCATACTTTAAGAATGTTCTCTCGCAAAAGAAATATGGAACAAATCTTAACAAATGGCAATGAAACGCCTATTGCTATTATCAACAAGGTTGATTTTGAAGTAATTGCAGAAAGAATAAATCTTGATCCTTATTATGAGGAAATGTTTAAGACAATCTCAGAAGATCAGCAAAATTATATTTTAAGATCGTATAATAATGTCTCGGATACAATTGATGTTATATTGAAGGTGGTTAAAGATGAATCAATCAGCTAAAAGCCCATTAGCAACTGCAGAATTTTTCGCACAAATAAAAGAGTTTGACAAAGCAAAGATTGTTTTAGATCTATTAAAACCTTATGCCAATGATATTTCTCAAATAGATGAGCTTGGTAAAATTTATGCGGACATTCGAGAGTTTAATGATACATTAGAACTTGCCCACAAAATTTACAAACTTTGTGAGGATGATGAGACCAGATATACTGCGCGTGTTAATATTATTCGCGCACATCTAAACTTAAACCAACCGTATGAAGCATTAGAGTATATTTTAACTAACGAAAAACAAAAACCAAAAGATCATCCAAATCAAATGGATAAAGCCATGGTTTACTTTTTGTTAAATCGTAAACCCGAGGGTGAAAAAATACTTAGAAATATTCTAACACAACCAAGAACAAAAGACATTGATAAGCGTGTTACATTTAACCTCGGTACATATGAATTAAGTGCTGGCAATTTTAGACCAGGTTTACGAAAAGTTCTACTTGCAGGCAGAGAATTAAATATTTGGGAATCATATCAACTCCCTAAAGAAAATAATTTTACAGGCAAAATAGAACCAGGTAGAACTATTCTTATGTGCTTTGAAGGTGGCATGGGCGACGAAATTATTTCTGTTCGTTTTGCTAAGCACTTTAAAGACAAAGGAATGAATCCTATTTGGTATACTTCGAGAAAAGATCTAGCAGGAATATTTAAACGTGCAGGGTTTGAAGTAATTACAGATTTAAAACAATATAAACCTGATTGGTTGTGGTGCTATGCCATGCCCTCTCCTTGTTATTTAGAATTAGAACAGGATGATCTATGGTACGGCCCTTATATTAAACCGCTCGGAATAAAAGGAAAACTTCCTGGCAAGAAAAAAGTCGGCATTAAAACTATGGGCAATCCTAAGTACGACCAAGACTTACACAGAACAATTCCGTGGGAAGAAACAATTGCTTGCATTCCCGAAGATTACACAATATACTCATTCCATATAGATGAGGACTTCCATCATCCAAGAGTAATTAATTTAAAAGATAAAATTAATTCATGGGAAGATACTTTAGATTACATTGACCAAATGGATATGATTGTTTCAAGCTGCACCTCACTCGTACATGCTGCCGCGGCAATGGATAAAAAGACATATGTATGTGTTCCTATTTTAAATTATTATACTTGGGCAGTTCCAGGGTATAATTCTAAATGGTATAGCGATAATGTTACAATTTTGCGCCAGCAAGAATATGATAATTGGAATGCACCTTTGGTAGAATTGAAGGAGATATTACATGGTTTACACATTCGGTGATAGCTTTATGTGGGGCTGGAATTTTTTTATTGATGCTGATATAGACGAGGATCAGCGAAAAGAATTGATCTGGCCTGCAGTATTGGCTAACAAATTAAACCAACCGTTAACCGATTATTCGCTACCTGCTTCTAGTAATTGGAGAATTGCTAGAAAGTTACAGTCATTGCCTTTGACCAAAGATGATATAGTTTTAATTGGTTGGACTGCGCCAACGAGATTTGAATTTGGTCTTGCAGATGATTATAACATAATACCCAATCATCCAGACATTAATTATAGAATTACCGATCTAAATGAAGATGATGCGGGTGTGAAAACAAAGCGATTGTCATATCATCTTATGGATCGTACAACCTGTCAATATGCTAAGAACTTTATGTGGTCTGCATATGGCCCGTTTAATTCTGAAGCGTGGTATAGGGAAATGTTCAAAGTAATGTTTGCATCATGCCAAAATGTTTTAGACAAATCGGGTTGCAAATGGTTGGCATTTGATGTTTGGTGCGATCAATGTGACGACGAGCAATATAAAGATGTGCCCAATTACATTTTAAGAGGAACTAATTTATTAAATGCCTCAAGAAATATTCCTGGCAAAGAAAATGAAAAAGAATATTGGTCCAAAGAAGAACACATCGCAGTAGCAGATTTATTAGTAAAGGAATTGAAAAATGGATACCCTAACAGTTAATAATTTTTTACCGTATCCCACGCAAGTTAGATCATGGGCATTACAACAAGAATTTTTAAACGCAAAACAATTTACAGAAAAATACGACAAACATACTGATTGGCCTGGATCAAGAACAGACCACGTATATGATTTAGATAACATATATGGCGATAATGTACTCAATGCTTTTTCCAACATCATTATAAGAATGACGGGCAGACAAGGCATGACTATCAAATCCTACTTTCAATTAACTTGCGAAGACGATGGCGACAGTTGGGTGCATCAAGATAATGATATAGATTATGCCGGAATATTATACCTAAATCCAAACGCAGATCCTACTACAGGCACAACCTTATATAGATGTAATGATGTCAACAAATGGACAAGTTATATGTCTGACCAAGTTGGATACGAAAGATTAAAGAAAATTAATTCAAAAGAAGATGTTGCTTTATATGAGCAATTGTTTACGCCTATAGATACAATAGGCAATGTGTTTAATAGATTGGTTATCTACAAAGGCGATATCTACCATAAGTCAAAAAAATATTTTGGCAAAACAAAAGAAGATGGCAGGTTGACTCAAGTGTTTTTTATTACGTTTAACAAATGAATGCAAGCTATAAAATAATTAATATCAATTTGACATCTATAGGTTCAGACGAACCAATTGAAGATGTTCCGTGTGGAACCTGTACCAAGTGTTGCGAAATGCTCGCACCGTATTTAACACCTGACGAACTTAGTTCTGGGTTATATCCTTTGAGTCTTACTCAACCCGACCCGGCCCAACTTATTAATAATCCTAATGTCGGACCGATTGTTACAATTTTTAAGAAAAAGAGTGGAGGGTGTGGGATGTTTATAGATGGTAAATGTTCTATCTATGATTATCGCCCCATTGCCTGCAGACAGTTTGATTGTCGCAAAGGGCACCATCCTAAGTTAAATGATTTTGCCAAAGAGAAATTTAAATAATGAAAACGGCAGCTTATACAATATGTAAGAATGAAGTTAAGTATGTGGAAAAGTGGCTTTATTATACTAAGAAATTTGACTACAGAGTTATACTTGATACTGGATCTACAGACGGTACTTGGGAAAAGTTTCAAGAAGCAGCAAAAGATGATCCTGGTCTTATTATAGAACAAAAAATATTTACGCCATGGAAGTTTAATATTGCGAGAAATTATAATTTAGATATGATTCCTCAAGATGCAGATTGGGCATTGTCTCCAGATATGGATGAGTATTTTTCTATCAATGTTCTTAAAGAAATGGCAAAGACAATAAAAAGTTGTCCTCACGTAACAAATATTGCGTGTGATAGATTAGATATATATGCTGAGGTAGTTAGAGTAGGACCACCAAACATATTAAGCACCAATAAAATTCATCGTAGACACGATTATATTTGGAGACAACCAATTTATGAACATTTATCTTGGAATCGTAAAGATGCCTCAGAATATGAGATTTACAATGACGATATATATTTGATACACGATCAAGACTTTTTAAAACCTGAGAGAAGTCCGCTTTATGCAAAAATGTTAAAAGAAGAATATGCGGATAATCCTACTAATGATTGGAACCTATGGTTTTTAGTTAATCATTACTACAGAGAAAAAGATATGGATAATTTTATAAAGACCGGATGCGACTTTATGAAATGTGCAAGAGAAGAAAATAAATTTAGGGAAATATATAAGGAACTATTAAGTATTTCTTTATATTCTGATGCTTCGAAAGAAGTTAAAGCTGGTATTCAGCAAATTTTTAATGAGGTGAAAAATGACAAAACGCATTTTAGTAATGGGCCTACCTGGCGCTGGTAAAACTTATTTGGCTCAGCATATATTAGAGCACTTACAGAATCACAAAAAATCTGTAATGTGGCTTAATGCTGACGATGTTCGTAAAAAATATAATGATTGGGACTTTAGTACAGAAGGTCGCATTCGTCAAAGTCATCGCATGAGAGAACTTGCAGATTCATATGATACTGATTATGTTATCTGCGACTTTATTGCTCCTTTGGTTGAGATGAGAAACAACTTCAAAGCCGATTGGACTATCTGGGTAGATACAATTGACAAGGGTAGATTTGACGATACAAACAAAGCTTTTATTGTTCCAGATGTATATGACTTTAGAATCACAGAACAAAAAGGTGAAACATGGGGAGAGTTCGTTGCTGCCCATATTTTAGATGATAGACGCAGACCCACATTTGATTGGCAAAAAGAAACAGTTCAAATGCTTGGAAGATGGCAACCCTGGCATGTGGGCCACCGAAAGCTATTTGAAAGATCTATTGCAAAAACTGGACAAGTTGTTATTCAAATTAGAGATTGCCAGGGATGGCAAGGATCTAATCCATTTGCTATAGAACAGGTCAAAAATTACATAAAGAAAGATCTTGATCCATTGTATCAGGGTCAGTATGAAATACAGGTTGTACCCAACATTGTGAATATTACCTATGGTAGAGACGTTGGTTACAAAATTGAACAAGAAGTATTTGATGATGCTACACATTCAATCTCAGCTACAAAAATTAGAAAATCTATGGGGCTGGGGTGATATAAATATTAGAAACATCCAAACGGTACTAAAATGGCAAAATTAAAACTATCAGAATTAACCGAGACAACGGCTACAAATCCCAACGATTTGCTATATGTTGTACAATCTAATACCAGCAAGAGAATTAAAGTTTCAAATTTTCTTTCTGATCTGGATAACCCCACGTTAAAGGGAAATATCTCTATTGGTAGTACACCTGAAACGATTACGTCACCTGGTCCTATTGCATTAACTACTCCCATTAGTTATTTAAATGTTGATGGAGTGGGTGGAGTTTTAACTATTGCAAATGGTGCTGTTGGACAAACTAAAATATTGGTAACAGTTGCTGCGGCAGGCGGCCAATATACTTTAACGACAAATGTTGCAGGCAATGCAACAGTGCAGTTTAATAATGTGGGCGATACCGCTACAATGTTGTATACAAATTCCAAATGGTTTGTAATTGGTGGAACAGCAAACGTAACGTATTAAGATGGCTAGATTTACTCTAACTAATGTTGCGCTTTCAAGCGGAATTCGGCCTACTGATGGAAATGCAACTCCTGCTGCTATTTTAACTCTGGGCCCTTCGCCAAGTCTATATGCATTTACTGCATTCACATTTAGTACAAACGGAACAACAGGTTTAAGTGGCCCTACATCATTTGCAGCAAATGCAACGTATACCGGTGCAGCATTTTACACATCTTATTTCTCAGTATCTTCTGGAATTCAAACTTGGACTTGTCCACAAGACGGATCGTATACTATAAGAGCGGCAGGCGCTGCCGGATCTGGCGGAACAAATCCTGCAGGGTGTGAAGGTATCATAGTTGAATTAACTACAACACTTACAAGTGGTACGCAATATAAAATTTTATGCGGCCAAGTAGGTTCAATCGGCACAGGCGGTGCAAGCGGAGGTGGCGGAGGTACCTTTATGACTACAACTGCTAATTCACCTATAATTGTTGCGGGCGGTGGTGGCGGGTCTGACTCATCTTCTACGGTTTCATCTCAAGCTACCTCAAGAGGACAAGCAGGGACTACTGGCGCGTCATCCACATCGGGCACAGGCGGAGCCGGCCCGGCAGGTGGAGCCGGTTCAACTACTGGTTGGGGCGCTGGCGGAGGCGGCCTTACGGGCAACGGAACTAATCCTGTTCAATCGCCTGCCGGCACACTTGGATTCTCATTTACAAACGGTGGATCTGGAGGTACAGGCACACCTGCAGGTGCACCAGGTGGGTTTGGTGGAGGCGGTGGAACACACGGTAACACTGGAGGTGGCGGAGGCGGCGGAGGCTACGGTGGTGGCGGAGGTGCTAACTCACCTGCATGCGGTGGCGGCGGCGGCAGTTATGGCATTAGTACTTTGACCACAATAGGATATAATAATGGACCTGGCTCTTTAAGAATTACGAAAAATTAAAATGCCATTACAAATTAATCCATCGTCAAATATAATTATTTCGGGTTCAACTGAATTCATAGGTGAGCCTAGTTTTAGAGGCAGACCATTTGGAATTGTTGGTACTATTACTGCAAGCAATCCTCAAACAACAAATGCAACAGTATCATTTAACATTACATCTGTTAATGCAGGATTATATCCTATACAGGGATATGAAATAGTTTGTAATGCATCTTCGGGTACAGTGCCTGCTTCAAATGTGATAGCAACATCATCAAGTACATTTCAATTTGAAGGATTAACTTCAACAAAAACATACACATTTACGGTATATGCCTATTCGCGATTGGGTAGATCTCTAACAGGAATAACAAGCAATCCCGTAACTACTGGCGCACCGGTATTTCCAACAGGCGCTATTATACTTTACAATGGAACTGATCCTAGCAACATCGCCTGGCCTAGATATTCTGCGGTTGATAATTTATATGTGCAGGGCACTGCAACTCAAGCATTAATTGGCACATCCAGTACACCTGCAACAACTTTAAGTCATAGCTATTCTCTTGGCACTACAGGCGGACATTCGGTATCATCTGGATATAACTTTAACTCAAGTGTAAATGCCGGCGTAATTTCGGCTATTCCGGCAAACCCTGCAGGAGATCATAGTCATTCATTGACTATGGGTAATTCTGACGCAACCGCTAGACCATATACAAGTAACGTTACGTTTTTAAGAGCAGCTAGTAATCAGGTGATGTGTCCTCCAAATGCAATACATATAAATGCCGATAATAAAAATTCATGGACACAAAAAATTGCAACAACTGCTGCAAGATATATCAGAGGTGGCGCAACAGGTGTGGTAGATGTTGCTCCGGTAACAATGGCAGTAGCAGGCACAACCGATAGTAGTGGATCGCATACTCACGTATTAGGCGGTCAAAGATCTAGTAGTAGTCCAGCCGCCAGCACGTATAATGCCGCAGACGGAACAGGTCAAGAGCATACGCATTCGGTAACAGGTACAGCAACAATAACCGGAATTCAAGGTAAATTAATGAAGATGTGGACAGCTGCCGCTGCCGACGGATTATATGCCAACACCATTGTAATGTATGATGGAACGTTATCTTCATTACCTGCATACTGGAAAATATGTGATGGTACCGCGGGCACAGCAAATTTAACATCATACTTTTTGGGATATTCTACCACAGCTTCACATCACGAATTAGTAACTGCAAATAGTGTTTCAGTTTCAAGTAGCGGAGCGTCTGGTAGTTGGGTGCATACACATGCTTCACCTATAAACACTGGTACATCTTCAGCAACCGCAACAACTGGGCATCAAAGTCAAAGTCAAAGTCATACTCATACGGTTACACTAAGCAGCGGCACAATGTCTCATGATCCAGGCACATATCGAGTGGCGTTCATTCAATTTACAGGTTAATTAAGGAAATATACAATGGCACATACTTTTGTTTCACTAGATTTTTATAATGAAAATTTATCCTGCAGGATAAATGGAAACAGTTATTTATTTTCAAGTGTAGAACGGTTTACTTCTATAGGCTGGCCATTTTCAGATACTGTAAAAATTATTTCATATGAACCTGATAGAAGACTTTATGTGGTTGAGGATTCAAATGGTAATGTGACTAACGATCCAAATAGCTCTGAGATTCAATGGATACAAAATAATTTAAATACAATTGAACAAGTGGCATTAATAGACAAAGAATTAAATAATCCTAAAATTTCTGCAGCAGATCAACGAATGATTTTGTTGTTTAATACCGACTATATTCTGCAAAGATATCAGGAAGAAACGGCATTAAATATAACACATACATTATCAGATGAACAATTTAATAATGTATTAGTTTATAGACAAGCATTGCGAGATATTAATGTTCATGGATTAGCCGAAGGCACAACAAGAACTAAAACAATAGATGATGTGACTTGGCCCGCGAATCCTTTAACATAACAACAGAATGGTTTTTGATTTGACTGAAGAAAATTTTATCATGTATGCAATGAAATACTATGATAACCCATACTGTAAAGGTATGACTGAATTCATGGATGATATTAAACGATTTAAATATATCAAGCGTCTCCTTGGCAAATACCATGGTGGCAAAGGATTAAAAGAAAGATTAATTTTAAATCATATCATTGTATTAAACAACCTATTTGGGGTTGAAGCAGCAACAAAAATGTTGTTCTTTAAAACAGAAGAAAGATTCTGGCCTCAGTTAAAAACATTTTTGGTATTTTTAAATTATATGCCTGAAAAGGTCGTACTATCAAGTACTCGTACTATAACAGATACGGATATAGAAGTAGATTTAAAAATAGCAAACATTTTAAGAAAAGTATAAAATGGGAAAATTTGTAGACTCACTAATTACCTATAGAATATTAAAACTATTGGTAACACCCTTTGAAAAAACAGATGCATATAGATTTGGTATCATTGACGAAAAAGGCAATGAACTTATACCTATGCGTAAGTTAAATAATGTAATCACACGAGATGCTTATACCTTATTACATCGTTTAGTGTTTAGATTAAAAAGAATTATTGAAAAGGTGCCAATCGAGAACAAAAAGCTAGTGTCTTTGGCTGCAGCATATGCTTTAATCCGAGAAAGTTTGGATGAAAACAAAGAACCAATTGATCTAGAATCTAGATATATAAATAAATTATCCGAGGAACTTTATTCTGAAGTGGCAATCGTTGAAGAATACCTCTATGAGAATAAATTGTTTACTTTTAAGCAATTTAACGAAGAAGGTGAAGGAATGGCGGCAGCAGCACCAGCAAATAATGTTGCGGTAACTCCTGGAATTGCGGGACTACCGCCGGACGAAGTCGCAATTGGCAAAAAGCGTAGAAAAAAATGGGTTGATCAAAATAGTATTTTTAGGAGAAAATAATGGAAATTATCATCGTAGCAATCGCAATTCTTGCAGTAGCAGGTTACTTTATTACACGAAGAAGTAAAGATATCCCCGAGTCTGTTGTAAGCACAGACCAGTCCGCTCCTGTAGTAGAACCTGTACCATTGGGCACAGAAGCATCTGCAGTTACAGTTACAATTGACGCCCCGTTGGTTGAAACCAAATCAGATACAATAACATTTGTTCCTCCTGTTACCACAGCAGTTAAAGAAGCAAGCATTCTTGATATCAATAGTGATGGTCAAGTTAATTTAGAAGATGCAAAAGAAGCAGTTAAACAAACTGTTGCCAAAGCAAAAACTGCAACAACTAAAGCTCGAAAGAAAAAATAATGGCTACTTCGCAAGAACGAATCGGAATCTTAGAAACTAAGGTCGAAGGCATCAATGAAAAAATTGATAACCTAAAAGCCGATGTTAGAGAAATGCATGACTGTTTGGATAAAACACGTGATGATTTAAGTGCTAAACTCGATAAGATGTATGATGCTTCTTGCACACAGCATGCTCAACTCAATGATAAAATTGAGATGATTGAAAAATTCAAAGACAAATGGACATACGCGGCATGGGGCGGCCTGGCCGTAGTTGGTTTTCTAGCTGGCCATATTGATAAGATTCAAACACTTTTCAATTGACATTATAGCCTAGCTATATTATAATAAGGCTCACCTGGAGCCTTTTTATGTCTTTATTCGTTGATCTTAAATATCTAAAATTAGTAAGTAACCGTTTACCCCTATTCAAACAAAAGAATGACCGTTTGTACAATTGCCGTTGTACTATTTGCGGGGATTCTTCTACCAAAAAAAATAAGACTCGAGGTTACTTTTATGCAGTGAAAAATGAATTGTTTTATAAGTGTCACAACTGTAATGCCTCAATGCATTTTGGTACATTCTTAAAACAATTAGATGCATTACAGTACAGTCAGTATGTTTTAGAACGATACAGCGAAGGCATGCCAATGAACAAGCCGCATCAAAAGGCTGAACCCGCATTTAAAATGGCAGCACCCGTATTTGAAAAGAAAAATATTCTTAATGAATTGTTTGATCGTTTGGATTCATTACCAGACGACAATGAAGCTGTTAAATTTTGTCTTGATAGAAAAATCCCAAGAGAAAAATTCGATGGGTTATACTATGTTGATGATATTAAAAAGATTGAACAGTTGGCAGACAAGTATAAAGGCACATTAAAGACTGCCGAACCTAGACTTGTTATTCCTTTTTATGATGCTGAAGGTATATTGACAGGTGTTACTTGTAGAGCATTGAGAGGCGAATCTTTACGATATGTTACTATTAAAATATCAGAGGATAAACCTTTTATATTTGGAATGGATAAGGTCAATAGGAGCAAAAAGATTTATGTGGTTGAAGGCCCTATTGATAGTTTATTCATTGATAATTGTATTGCTGTTGCAGGTACTGCATTTGGAAAATTAGATACATTGGGCATACCAAAAGACAAATTGGTTGTTATATTTGACAACCAACCTAGGAATAAAGAAGTTGCAAAGATAATAGACAAAGCGGTCAATAGCAATTATAATGTTGTTATCTGGCCGCAAACACTACAAGAAAAAGATATTAATGATATGGTGTTAGCTGATAAAGACCCGACAAAGATTATTTCTAAGAACATATATAATGGTCTAGAAGCAAAGATGAAATTTACTGCATGGAAAAGGTGTTAAGATGAAGGTAAAATTAATTAGTTATAGCAGACCTGCAAGAGATCTGGTATCCGAAGGTTTATATGATATTCAAGAGTTAGTTGCGTATTGCGCACGTGTATCCAATCCCAGCAATCAATCGAATTCAGAGACATCTGAAAAATTAATTAAATACCTAATTAAACACGCACACTGGAGTCCGCTTGAAATGGTTTCTGTTTGTTTAGAGATTGAGACTACTCGGGATATTGCAAGACAAATCTTACGCCATCGTTCATTTTCATTTCAAGAGTTTAGCCAACGATATGCTGACCCTACAAAGGATTTAACATTTGAAGTGCGTGAAGCAAGACTGCAAGATCCCAAAAATAGACAAAACTCTGTTGATCTAGATTTAACAAGCCAATCTGATCGAGAATTAAATGATATTTGGCTTGAGAAGCAATATAAATTAATTAGAGAAGCCAAAGACACATATACCTGGGCTGTTACTAATGGCATTGCCAAAGAACAAGCGCGCGCAGTATTGCCCGAGGGCCTAATGAGTTCTAGATTATACATGAACGGAACCTTAAGAAGTTGGATCCACTATATAAGTTTGAGGTCAGCAAATGGCACTCAAAAAGAACATATTGAAATTGCAAAATTATGTGCCGATGTGATTTCAGAAATATTCCCTATGACTAAGGATTTGGTTATTGAAACCAATTGATAAAAATGTGGTATCTATCTCTATTTCCTAATGCCGTCTTTCATGCTATCGTTATAGCAGGAGTGCTTGCTGTATTAGGTAGTATGTTTTTGAAGATGATTCCAGTTGTGGATAAATACTACATTCCAATGAGAATCGTAGGATTTGTGTTATTTACATTTGGCATTTACTTCGAAGGCGGCATTGCCAATGAAGAGCAATGGGTTGCCAAGGTAAAAGAAATAGAAGCGAAAGTTGTTGTGGTTGAAGCTGAAGGCAAAAAAGAAACTGTTAAGATACAACAAAAGATTGTAGTACAACAAAAAGTTATTCGTGAAAAGGGCGAAGACATTGTGAGATATATAGATCGAGAAATAGTTAAGTATGATAATTCTTGCATCATACCAAAAGAAATAATCGATACTCACAATAAAGCGGCGAAAAAAGAATGAGATACCTATTACTATTATTGTTACTAACAGGATGCCAAGCAGTGCCAGTCGTTGCTAAATTTCCTGAAGC
>Ga0304730_1000156_pt1 | contig 61910 bp, 57 predicted proteins | sample M_130628_MF_Meta_FD_190474 | JGI IMG/M metagenome (GOLD analysis project Ga0304730, IMG submission 190474) | Freshwater microbial communities from Lake Montjoie, Canada to study carbon cycling - M_130628_MF_MetaG (v2) (version 2) | ecosystem: Environmental > Aquatic > Freshwater > Lake | place... | reverse complement strand
TAGACTTTGCATTAAAATACTTGGTTCCTGGAAGTTTGTCTAAACTATCAGTCGGCTCATTGTGCGATACAATATGAATGTAAAGCTTAGGCAACTGTGCAAATACGCTTCCAAAAGAAAGCAATAGCATAAAAAAAGTTGTCGTTGTTTTCATTTGTTTCTAAATTTTGATTGAGTCAATGTTTCTCTTTTTTTAATGTTGCCTAACGTTTTGCGACTAGGCGTCAGCTGGCTGTCTGGACCTAGTGCATATCAGCCCGTTGTCGCCTAGACGCTGTTATAAGATGCCGTTTTCGGGTGTAACCTACAAAGATTCCATTTTAAATATAATTTGTTTCGTAGTTTTCTATTATAGATGTCGTTAATTCTCCACCGCTATATATTACTTGATATTTTTGATTATTTTTTTCTATTATAGATTCAAATGGTTCTGCCTTGATTTTTATTTCTGTAGGAAACCAAGTTTCTTTTAAGTTGTAATTTGGAATTAAAAAAATGCCCTCAGCTGAACCATTTGTGCCGAATCTTGTTAAATTGCCTTTGTAAAACTTAGTCCCAATATTTTCTTCAAGTTGGCAATTTACTTTTTCAATATCAGTCGTACCTAATCCAATTTCATTAATACATAATACCATATTCAAATCAAATTCTGAATCTACCTCATTTTTCAAATCATGACGAACAATAAATTCTGCTATATTTCCACCTCCATCATAAAAATAGAATGAGTCGGAATTCCAATCTTCAAAGTGAACAATTTTTTCTCCATTCTCTAAATCAATAGTTTCCGTCCTATTGTTCATCCATTCCAATGATTCTATTAATTTGTTTGAGGGAATTAAAAAGCAATAATGGTAAATGTGAATTTTATCTGATTTAACAAATCTTAATTTACTCCAGCCAATTTTTAGACAAAATTCATTTTCTTTTTCATCTAATAATTCAAATCCCAGAACTTTCAAGAAAAATTCTTTTTGCTTTTCTAGTTGATTTGTAAATAATTTAAGTTCTTTTATTTTCATAAGTCGATTTATTGTTCGAAGTGATCATTTTTGTTTTTTCGATGTCCCCCAGACCCGAAGCGAGAATGTCAAGCGGTTTCTTATAACGGTTTTCGGCTTGGCGATGTGGCGGAAATTTAGCACAAAAGTTCAATAGAATTACTGCTGTTGAACCTTGCACAAATGTTTCATAGAAGCACTGAACCCGCCATATTGCCAAGCCGATGTTGGTGGCAGTTATTTTTTTTCTTTTATATATTCGTCTGTAAAATGTTGTTTATGTTTCGGTTTTGCAAATTTGTCAGCGTTATATTCTTTTGAGTTTCCTTTCGGTATTGAAAGTGAAGTCCAACTTTCGTTACACAATAATTTTCCGATAAATACTATTTGTCCAACGTGATATGGATAATGTGCAAGTTGTCTATTTATCGCTTCTGTAATTGTGTGTCCTTGATTTCTTATAAATATTTCTTTTGTCAAATCGTTTTCTGTCAACGGATTTATAGCGTTAAATAAGCAAGTCCAACCTTCATTCCATTTTTCTAAAAGTTCAGTTCTGGTTGTAATATCGTTGTCAAATTCTGCGTCTCGTTGTCGCCATTCTTTTTCGCCGTCAGTTGTTAAAAAATCTGTCCAACGTGAAAGCATATTTCCCCACAAATGTTTTACAATTGTAGCTACGCTATTACTTTCTTCGTTTAGTTGTTTGAAAAGTTGTTCGTCTGAAAGTTGTGAAAATGTTTTTTCTCCGAGCATTTTGTAATACTCAAACTGTTTTTTCGCACTGTCTAAAAAGTCGTTTGTCATATCAATTCTTGGTCGTTAGTTTTCTTTGTAGTACGGTTCGGTATAATTGCCACCAACTTACTTATACGCGCTACAAACCTGCCCAATACATTTCATTGTAGCGCGATAGGCGCAGGTTTGTTGCGGTTAGCTAAAGGTAATAGTTTTATTTACAAATCGTCAAATGGTGACCGGACTTGTCTAATTTGTATTGCCATGCAATTCATTTTGCAAGGCTTCCAGACCGATTGTTCGGCGCTGTTACGCTAAAGAAATTTCTTTCGCAATCCCTCTCGCTTCAGCATCACTCGCAATCAACTCTTCCAACGAAGGCTTCGCAATGAAGCTAGCTTTTTGAAGCGTCTTCTCTACGGTTTCGGCTATTTGAAGGAATTTAATTTCGTCGTTTAAGAATCGAGCAACCGCAATTTCATTGGCAGCGTTTAAGATGCAAGGAGCGTTTCCACCTTGTTCCAAGGCTTCGAAGGCAAGACCCAAACAACGGAACACTTCAATGCGCGGCTTCTCAAAGGTGAACTGCGGATAATCCATGAAGTTGAAGCGAGGCCAGTCTGTCTTTACACGCTGCGGATAAGCCATGGCGTATAGGATCGGCAACTTCATGTCGGGCAAGCCCAACTGCGCTTTCATACTGCCGTCTTCAAATTGAACCAAGCTGTGAATAATGCTTTGCGGATGAACCACCACGTCTATTTGTGAAGGCTTCAAGTTGAATAACCATTTCGCTTCAATTACTTCAAGCCCTTTATTCATAAGGGTTGCAGAGTCAATGGTAATCTTCGCGCCCATGGTCCAATTCGGATGCTTCAAGGCTTGCGCCTTCGTTACTTCAGCCAACTCTTCAGCAGGCTTTTGTCTGAATGGACCGCCACTAGCGGTAAGAACAATCTTCTCAATTGGGTTGTGCCACTCTCCAGCAAGGCATTGAAAAATAGCGCTGTGCTCGCTGTCGACCGGATAAATATTCACTCCGTTTTCTTTCGCAAGCTGAGTAATAATTTCTCCAGCAACCACCAATGTTTCTTTGTTCGCCAGTGCAATGTTTTTCTTCGCAAGAATAGCCTTCACCGTTGGGGGAAGCCCCGCGGCACCTACCAATGCGGTTAGCACAATATCTATGCTGTCCATCTCTACAATCTGCTCCAACGCTTGCTTTCCAGCATACACCTTAATGTCTGTGGAAGCGAGACCTTCTTTCACTTCAGCGTATTTCGATTCGTCGGTAATGACAACGGCATTCGGATTGAATTTCAACGACTGTGCAATCAACAACTGGCTGTTGCTGTGCGCCGTTAATACTTCCACACAAAATTGATCGGGATGTTCTTGAATGACTTCAAGCGCCTGTGTACCTATAGATCCGGTTGAACCGAGAATAGCAATGTTTTTCAATGCGAATATTTTTTGCAAATTAAGAATAAAAAAAGCCGCTTCATTGAAGCGGCTTTTCGATCGTTGCCCGAACAGGATTCGAACCTATATAAACTGCACCAAAAACAGTTGTCCTGCCATTAGACGATCGGGCAATCTCACTTCTCCTTCGAAAAGCGACTGCAAAATAAATACTTTCTTTTCATAACACCAAGTATTTTTCTGTTTCTATCTTCGTTTTATAAAAATAAGCCTGTGATTTCACTTCAGAACTACATCAACGGAGAATTCGTTTCTGCCGTTTCGGGAAAGACCCTTGACAACGTAGATCCGTCTACTGGCAAGGTATACAGCCTTATTCCGCGCAGCGAACAAGCCGATGTAGACGCGGCAGTTACGGCCGCTGAAGCGGCCTTCCCTTCATGGTCAAATCTTTCTGTGGAAAAGCGTTCAGAGGTGCTTATTCGACTTGCAGATCTTATAAAATCCAATTCTGAAGCCTTGGCGCAAGCCGAAACCCTCGACAACGGAAAGCCCATTTCTCTTTCTCGCGCTGTAGATATTCCTCGAGCTGAAGCCAACATTCGCTTCTTCGCGACAGGCATTTTGCACTTCGCAAGCGAGGCTCATCCGAATACCGAGTACATCAACTACACGTTGCGCAAGCCCATTGGTGTGGTCGGATGTATTTCTCCTTGGAACCTTCCCTTGTATTTATTCACTTGGAAAATAGCGCCCGCCCTGGCCGCAGGAAACTGCGTGGTGGCAAAGCCTTCAGAAATAACTCCGTATACCGCTTACCTGTTTTCAAAGCTTTGCGCTGAAGCAGGCATGCCAGCGGGAGTCTTGAACATTGTTCACGGATACGGCCCGGAAGCCGGAGAGGCCATTGTGCAGCACAACGGCATTAAAGCCATTTCATTCACTGGCGGCACCGCAACAGGCGCGCACATTGCTTCAGTGGTGGCTCCGAAGTTTAAAAAGATGTCTTTGGAGTTGGGTGGAAAAAATGCGAACATCATTTTCAACGATTGCGATTTCGACGAAGCGCTTTCAACCACTGTTCGCACGTCCTTCGCAAACCAAGGACAGATCTGCCTTTGCGGATCACGTCTGTACGTGCAAAGCGACATCTATGAAAAATTCAAAGCAGCATTGATTGAAAAAGTATCGCGCATTGTTCCAGGAAATCCGATGGAGGACAAAACGAAAATGGGCGCTTTGGTCAGCGAGCCGCACTTGAACAAAGTATTATCTTTTGTTGAATTGGCGAAGCAAGAAGGCGGAACCGTCCTTTGCGGCGGCGAGCGTGTCATGCTGGAAGGTGAAAATGCTGGAGGTTATTTTATGCTTCCAACCATTATAGAAGGATTGAACGCTTCATGCAGAACCAATCAGGAAGAAATCTTTGGTCCAGTGATTACCCTTCAACCCTTCGAAACGGAAGAAGAAGTTCAGGCCTTAGCAAACAGCACGAAATACGGATTGGCAGCTAGCATCTGGACCACCAACGTTACCGTAGCACATCGATTAGCAGGAAATCTTCAAACCGGAATTGTGTGGGTGAACTGTTGGTTGGAAAGAGATTTGCGCACGCCTTTCGGCGGAGTGAAACAATCGGGCGTGGGCCGCGAAGGCGGATGGGAAGCACTTCGCTTCTTCACTGAAGCACAAAACGTTTGTATTTCCATTCCGAAAAAATAAATGTCAAACAAATTCGTTTGTATCTTTCAATGCTGAAGAAAGTAGCATGAACGCATACGAACAACTCATACAACGCCTAGACGTCTTCATTCGGAAGTACTACAAGAACCGCATGGTTCAGGGGCTTCTGTATGTAGCCGCACTTTTTTTAGGATTGTATCTCATTCTCGTTACTCTTGAATTTTTCGGTCACTTCGGTCCAACGGTTAGAACCATTTTCTTCTTCGGATTCTTGGCGTCTGCTGCTTATTTCTTCGTTTCAAGAATCGCACTGCCGTTTTTTTCTATGTTGAAGTTGGGAACGCACATTTCCTACGAGCAAGCGGCTTCTATAATTGGAAAGCACTTTCCAGATGTAGACGACCGACTTTTAAACACCCTTCAACTTCAATCACAATTGAACGAACACGCGGAAAGCAGTCTCCTTCAAGCCAGCATAGCACAGCGTATGCAATCGCTGCGCCCGGTGCCTTTCACAGCGGCCATTGATGTGAAGAAGAACAAAAAATATTTGCGCTATTTGCTTCCCTTAGTTGCTGTTTTCGGAGTGTTGTTTTTGATCACGCCTTCCTTCATTCTAAAACCAACCGACCGCTTGTTGCGCTACAACGAGATCATTGAAGAGGAAGCGCCTTTCTCGATGGACATGCTGAACGATACGCTCACAGCCATCGAAAACACCGACTATGAAGTGCGCATGCAAGTGACAGGAAAAGAAATTCCAGCGCAGGTATTCATTGAAGTAAACGGACAAAAATTTCAAATGGTGAAGAAGAGCAACATTGACTTTTCCTACACCCTTTCGAATGTGAAGGAAGACGCGGTAATTGTATTTTATGGTGGAAAATTTCACAGCAAAGGATATAACCTCGACGTGCTTCAAATGCCTAAGCTGACTCTGTTTCAGATTGAAGTGAATTACCCCTCCTACCTGAAAAAAGAAAATACTGTTGTGAATAACACCGGCGATTTGCTTGTCCCCGAAGGCACACAGCTCATCTGGAAAATCGCCGGAGAAAACACTTCTTCCGTTTTGTTTGAAACAACCGCAGGCAAATCACCTTTCGAAGAAACGTCAGAAGGATTCGAGCACCGCGAAAATGCTTCGCAGAATTTTGCTTACAGCGTCATTCCACAAAACGATCAAGTGCAAAACGGAAACGCCCTGTCGTATCAAGTGAACGTAGTAGCCGACGGTTACCCGAGCATTAGCATTCAAGATGAAACCGATTCTACTTCGCGTTACGTTCACTATTTCACAGGAGGAATTCAAGACGATTACGGCCTTACGAAACTAACATTCACCGCCGTTCAAATGCGCGACGGTAAGGCCGTAGAAAGCGCAACCGTGTTGCCCATTCAGTTTGAAGTAGGCACAACGGGAGATCAGTTTTTCCACTCGGTAGACTTTTCAATTTTCAATTTAGAACCCGGAGATGAAGTGAATTACTTCTTCGAAGTGTGGGACAACGACGGCGTGCACGGGGCTAAGAGCACACGTTCCCAAGTAAGACAATTCACGAATCCGACGGAAGAAGAATTGAAGGAAATGCGCAACGAGCAAAGCGAAAGCATCAAAGACCAATTGGAATCGAGCTTGCGCGAAGCGGAAAAACTTCAAAAAGAAATGAAGCAACTCGAACGAGAAATGCTCGAGAAACAAAATTTGAATTGGCAAGACAAGAAAAAATTGGAGGACCTGATTGAGCGTCAGAAAAAATTAGAAGAGCAAGTCAAAGAAATTCAAAAGCAGAACCAACAGCGCAACCAAGAACAGAAAGACGAGCAGCTAGCTGAAAAGCAAAAAGAGTTGGAGCGTTTAATGAATGAAATGCTCAGTCCTGAAATGCGCGAGATGATGGAAGAGTTGCAAAAGCTCATGAACGAATTGAATAAAGATGAGCTTCGAAAAGAGATAGAAAAGATGAATCTTTCAACCGAAGATTTAGAGAAAGAATTAGATCGTGCGTTGGAGCAATTCAAAGAATTAGAGGTCGAAGAGAAGTTGAAAGAAGCCGCAGAGAAACTCAATGAATTGGCCGACAAGCAAGAGAAGTTAGCCAACGACGAGTCGAAGAGTGCGGAAGAAAAACTGAAAGAACAAGAGCAGTTGAACAAAGAGTTCGAAGATGTGAAGAAAGAGTTGAAAGAGGCGGAAGAATTGAACAAAGAATTGGAGACTCCGCAAGAGATTCCGGATACAGACGGATTGAAAAAAGAGATTGACGACGAGCAAGAAAAGTCTTCTTCCGAATTGAAACAAAACAAGAAAGCTAACGCTTCGAAGTCGCAGAAAAAAGCTGCAGAGAAGATGAAGCAAATGGCGAGCGAAATGCAAGACGGCATGGAAGCCGCAGAGCAAGAGCAACACGAAGAAGACATGGCTGCCATGCGCGCCTTGTTGGAGAATATTTTATCTGTGAGCTTCGATCAAGAGGCGCTTATGGAAGAGACGAAGAAGACCCAGGCGAACGATCCGCGCATGAAGACCTTGGCGCAACGTCAGCGTAAGTTGAAAGACGATTCACGCATGATCGAAGACAGTCTGTTCGCGTTGAGCAAGCGCGTTCCAGAGATTAGCTCAACGGTGAATCACGAAATCAATGAAATTAACGCGAACCTCGATCGTGTGATGAAAGATTTTCCAGATGGAAACATGCCGCGCATTACGCAGAATCAGCAGTCGGCCATGACGGGCTACAACAACTTGGCTTTGTTGTTAGACGATGCCCTTCAACAAATGCAAGCGCAAATGCAGTCTGAATCGAAATCGAAAAAAGAAGGCAAGGGCAGTTGCAACAAACCCGGAGGAAAGGGCAAAGGAAAAGGCAAGAGTAAAGCCTCGGCGGCGCAAATGAAGCGCATGCAAGAAGGCCTGCAGAAGCAATTGGAAGAGGCGAAGAAAAAAGGACAGAATCAAGGGAAGAACAATTCTGGCGGATCGAAGAGTGGCGGAGATGAAGGCATGGCGAAAGAATTGGCGCAGATGGCTGCTAAGCAAGCCGCCATTCGCAAGATGATGGAAGAGAAGGGAAATGAATTGAACGAAGACGGAAGCGGCGCGGGAAATGAAATGAAACAGATTGCGAAGGAGATGGAGAAGCTTCAGCGCGACATTGTGAACAATCAGGTTACTGAGGAGAGCATTCGCAGACAAAACGATATTATGATTCGATTGCTGAAGGCTGAAGAAGCCGAACGTGTTCGCGAGATGGATGAAGAGCGGAAGAGCAATGAAGCTTTGAATGCTCCCATTGGAAACCCTAAGAAATACGAAGAATTTTTGAAAAACAAACAAAAGGGAGTTGAGACCCTGCGTTCTGTTTCTCCGAACTTAAAACCCTATTACAAAGAGAAGGCGATTCGTTATTTCAGAAATTCCTGAAAGAAATAAATTGAACATCGCGTTTTTTTTCTCATTTTTGATACGCAAAAATTAATTCATGATCCAAGGTCGCAGACAACTTCGTTTTCCCTCAGTGCTTGAAAGCATACATTTAGCTGAAAAGCTTGTAGACGATGTTTGCAGTGAATACAATGTAAAGGAAGATTATTACGGGGAAGTCTTGATATGTCTTACGGAAGCAGTGAATAACGCAGTTGTTCACGGAAACCGCATGAGCAGTGAGCTTCAAGTGTCTTTGACCTTTGAATTGGAAGATGAAAAGACTTTGCGATTTATTATTTCTGATGAGGGTCCGGGTTTCGATTACGAGAATTTACCAGATCCCACCGCTCCTGAAAACATCGAATTGCCTCACGGAAGAGGTGTCTTTTTGATGCAACGCTTGGCCGACAGATGTACGTTTAACAACGGCGGAACGGAAGTGGTTGTTGAATTCGATGTAGCAGGCACAGCGGAATAATCTTAAATTTGCCGCATGCAAGAAAAATTAGCCAATCTCGAACAGAAGAAGCAAGAAGCTTTATTGGGTGGTGGTGCGAAGCGTATTGAGTCGCAACACAAAAAAGGAAAACTCACAGCTCGTGAGCGTTTAGAAGTATTATTAGATTCAAACTCTTTCGAAGAAATTGGAATGTTGGTAACCCACCGCAGCACCAATTTCGGATTAGAAAATGAAAAATATTTGGGCGACGGTGTGGTTACCGGATACGGTAAAATCAACGGTCGCTTGGTGTATGTCTTCTCTCAAGATTTTACCGTAATGGGCGGATCGCTTGCTGAAGCGCACGCGCAGAAGATTTGCAAAATCATGGACTTGTCCATGAAGAATGGCGCGCCTTTAATTGGTTTAAACGACAGTGGTGGTGCGCGTATTCAGGAAGGCGTGGTGAGTCTTGGCGGCTATGCCGACATCTTCTACAAGAATGTTCAAGCCAGCGGCGTTGTGCCGCAGTTGAGTTGTATCATGGGTCCATGCGCTGGCGGCGCTGTTTACTCTCCGGCCTTAACAGATTTTATTGTTATGGTGGAAAACACGAGCTACATGTTTGTGACTGGTCCGAACGTAGTGAAGACCGTAACGCACGAAGAAGTGAGCAGTGAAGATTTGGGCGGTGCAAGTGCACACAGCACGAAAAGTGGTGTTACGCATTTGACGGCAGAGAACGATGTGGCTGCGTTGAAGGTGATTCGTCAAATGCTTTCGTACATGCCGCAAAACTGCGAGGAAACTCCAGCACGTTTGCCTTACGAATCAGGCAACGAAAGAAGAGAGGGTTTGAATGGAATTATTCCTGCAAATCCGAATCAACCTTACGACATTAAAGAAGTTATTGCAGCCGTTGTAGACGAAGAGTCTTGGTTGGAAGTACATAAAGATTACGCGGAAAATATTGTGGTCGGATTTGCTCGCCTTGCTGGAAGAAGCATTGGTATTGTTGCGAATCAGCCAGCGTTTTTAGCAGGTGTATTAGACATTAAGAGTAGCAACAAAGCTGCACGTTTCGTGCGTTTTTGTGATGCGTTCAATATTCCGTTATTGGTGTTGGAAGACGTACCTGGATTCTTACCGGGTACCGATCAGGAGTGGAACGGAATTATTTCGAACGGAGCGAAATTACTTTACGCTTTCAGCGAAGCAACGGTTCCTCGCGTTACTGTAATTACGCGCAAGGCCTACGGCGGAGCATACGACGTAATGAACAGCAAGCACATAGGTGCCGACATGAACTTCGCTTGGCCATCGGCAGAGATTGCAGTTATGGGTGCTAAAGGCGCTGCTGAAATTATTTTCAAGAAGGAAATTGCGGAGGCTGCAGACAAAGACGCGAAGTGGAAGGAGAAAGAAGCTGAGTATGCAACGCTATTCGCAAATCCATACAGCGCTGCTGAGCGCGGATATGTAGACGAAGTAATTGAGCCGGCTGTGACTCGCGAGAAGTTGATTCGTGCGTTCGAAATGTTGGAGAATAAAGTAGAGAAAATGCCTCGCAAGAAGCACGGAAATATTCCATTGTAATTCGAAACTATGCCTTTAATCCTCCCTGTTAACGGCGTCTCCCCAGTGTGGGGAAACGATTGTTTCATTGCTGAAAACGCAACAATAGTCGGACAAGTTACCATGGGAGATCAGTGTAGTGTGTGGTTTACGGCGGTTGTTCGCGGCGACGTGAACACCATTGTAATGGGAAACAAAGTGAACATTCAAGACGGTGCCATTATTCACGGCACCTATCAAAAAGCGGGAACTAAAATTGGAAACAACGTGAGCATTGGCCACAGGGCCATGGTTCACGGATGCACCATTCACGACAATGTACTTATTGGAATGGGTGCTATTGTCATGGACAATTGTGTGATTGAAGAGAACTGCATTATTGCAGCCGGCGCCATTCTTACCGAGGGAACGCACGTGAAAAGCGGAAGTGTGTACGCGGGTATTCCAGCAAAAAAAATCAAAGACCTTTCTCCGGAATTGTTTCAAGGTGAAGTGCAGCGTATAGCGAATAACTATGTCATGTACTCATCGTGGTTTTCAACCTAAAAAATAATATTTTATGTGGAAGATGTTGCTTGTTGTTGTTTGCGCAATAGCGTCGTCGTGTGGTTTCGCTCAGTCGAAGGACACCCTAATTAATTTTCGAGGGATGAACATTCCCATGAAACTTTCGTTCAGCGACGAGTTCAACGGAACTAAACTTAATGAGCAAAAATGGACCATTCGTGAGGGGGTAACACGCGATGCCGATCAGAAGATTACGCAACAATGGCTCACCAAGGAGAGCGTGGTGGTGAAGGATGGAAACGTTACCATTACAACACTTCCAAAAGGAAGAAAAGAACAGAGTTTTTACGTTTGGATAACTGACGGAATGAAAGAGCGCAAGGGTAATTTCAATTACGACACGGGAGAGTTCGAATCGAAAGAATTGTTCCATTGGGGGTATTATGAGATCCGTTGTGAGTTGCCGAAGGGAAGAGATGCGTGGCCAGCGTTTTGGCTGTACGGTGAATCCGATGGAACGAACAACGAGATTGACGTTTTCGAATTTTGGAATGAGCAAAAATTCTTTGGCGGATTCAGTCAGAAGAAGCAAGCACGTATTCAACACATGACCGCACATTACAACAAAAAGATGTCGGGTGTTGGTGAGAAGCTGCCGTTCGATGGTGCAGACGGCATGCATACGTATGGTGTATTGTGGACAGAGAATGCGATTGTGTGGTATACAGATGGAAAAGAAATGCGAACGCTCTACAGATATAAAAAATCCGGCGATCGAAAGGATGGAAAGATTGCAGAAGGAAGAGAAGAAAATGTCTTCCCTCGATCACCCATGAAACTGTTGGTAGACATGGCGGTTCAGCAATCTGAGAATAAATTACCACTGGAAAAAAATTCGTTTGTGGTGGATTATGTTAGGGGCTATGTTTTGAAGTAGAAACCTTTTTCCTCAACAAACTCTCTAACCAAACACTCGAAAGAATAAGTACAGCGCCGACGTAAAAAAGCGGACGCATATGTTCCGATTGTCCGTAAAAAAGTAAGGCCATGACTATCGTGTAAACGGGCTCAAGATTTATAGCAATGGCGCAGGAAAAGGGAGAAAGGTATTTCATCACATTCACACTCGCAATGAAAGCAAATGCGGTAGTGACTGTTCCGAGTAGCACAACCAAGAGCCAATCGTAAGTTGTAAGTTCAGCAATAATGTTCCATTCTCCTTGAATAGAAATAACAGCAATCAAAACCGCGCTTCCCCCGAGCATTTCATAAAGTGCAATATTACTGGCGTGTATGGTACGAATAAACCTACCGTTGAAGGAAGAAAAAATAGCAGCGAATAAAGCAGCCAATAGCGCGAATACAATTCCCCAAGCGTATTCCATTTCAACATTGAAAATAACTGCAACCCCTGCGGTTACCAAAGTTCCTAGCGCAAGCTCCTTCCACACAAATTTCTTTCGCGTGAACAACGGTGAAACAAGCGCAACAAAAAAAGCTGTAGTGCTAATAACCGCAAGGGCCGTGCTAACGTTGCTGATGTGAATGCTGTAGAAAAAGCAGAGCCAATGAGCCGCAGTAAGCACGCCCACGAATAAAAGTTTAATAAGATCGAAGCGGGAAACGACAAAACTCTTCTTCCAGAAATATTTATAAATCGCAATGGAGACGAGCGCTACCATCATGCGCAGAAAGACTAAAACGGTCACAGAGAAATGCAGTTCCTTTCCGAGGATTCCGGTGAAGCCCCAGAGAAATACAATGAAGTGAAGTAAGACCAGTGCCTTATTCCGTTCCTTCATTTTTTTCCGGCTCGAATTCAACAACACCGCCGCTCACAACGTATTTCATTAAATCAAGGGAATTTCCATTGATGGGTTTAACATTGCTGCGTGGAACTATGACAAGGTGTCCCGAGAAGCTATAGCTCATTGGAATATAGACCCCAACTTTTCCAGATTCAGCTTCTCCAATTTCTTGAAGATCTTCGTCTGTAACAAAACCGATCACTTCTAATTCATGTTCCTTATTCAACCTAACCAAAACGGGTTTGTTAAAGCGCTTTTTATTCCCAACAAAAGCACCGAGCATATCTGTTATGCTCTTATAAATAGTTTTAATAAATGGAATGCGATCTAAGAATTTTGAAAAGCGAGTTCTTATCTGCTCATTAATAATTTTTGCACCAAGGAATCCAAGAATAACAAGCGTTACAAGGAGAATAACAATTCCCAAGCCGGGATATTTGTGTTCAATAGGAAGCACTCGATCCAGAGATGTGAAGATGGTGTACAAAACATATCCGGTAATGTAAACCGGAAGGGCTAGCACTAAGCCGTTAATGAGGTAGGCAAATAATTTTCTTGAGAAGGACTGTTTCATAGTGTGCGCGAAGATAGATTTTCTTTCGTGCTTTTTGGTGCAAGCCATTGCTAATTAGAAAAAAATACCTAAACTTGAATGAACTTAGCTTTAACCTTGACTTATGAAAAACATCTACCTCTTAATCGTATTCTTCTTTGCGGGAGTATTATCGTTGAATGCGCAGTGTCCTGCGTGTACTCCAGACCTAACATGCACAAACACCACCGGGACACCTATGATTTGTCCTGCTATTCCCCCGAACGCAACAACGGGTGTTTATTACGAGCAGGTAATGACGTTCTTCATTCCAACAGATGTTGTAGACCCTTCTTCAGGTGTCAATGCTACTTTGTTGCAATTGACCATTACGGATGTTTCTGGATTACCTTTTGGATTGGAGTTTACTTTGAATGATGCCGATGGTATTTTTTATCCTTCTCAAGGTGAAAATTATGGATGCGCCACCATCTGTGGTGTTCCAGTTCTGCCGGGAACTTATGACATTGTGATTAGTATTACCGCGCTCGCTGAAGCGTTTGGATTTCAAGTGACTCAAAACGACAGTTTTATTATTACGCTTATTGTTGAGCAAGGACCTGGAGGAACTTCCACCTTTGCATTCGACCAATCTGCAGGATGCGGGTCTTTAGATGTCGATTATGTTGCAACAATTGGTGGCGACGCAGGACAATTGACAACGTATACATGGGATTTCGGAAACGGACAAACCGGAACAGGGGCAGATCCTGCACCTGTTAATTATCCTGCTCCAGGAACATACACAGCTGCGCTACAAACCGTTATTTCGAATTATGTAATTACTTCTGTAAACCTCGCAGGTGTGAACGGAAATTGGAGTGGCGATGCTGATGATTTGTTCAGTACTGCCGACCCTTACTTCACAATAAACAATGGCGCTGGAAGTGCTGTTTACACCAGCGGAACGGTGACCAATCAAACCAGTGCCTCTTACGCTAACGTAAATTTCACACTTTCGAATCCGCCGTACACCATTACGTTTTGGGATTCTGACGACATTACGCAAGATGATAATTTGGGAACGTCTTCTTTCAACATTGCTGTAGGTTCACAGTCTTTCAATTCGGGAAATGGAACCTCTGGAACCATTAACATTACCTTGAGTGAAGTGACAAATATTTCTGCGTCTACGAGCATCAGTGTTTTTCCTCAACCCGAAGCTTTGGTGAGTGTAACGGGCAATGTGATTTCATGCCCTAACGACACTATGCCGACGTACTTCTGGTATTACGACGGTGTTTTGATTTCGGGAGAATCGGGGCCTAGTTTAACCATGACCGAATCTGGCTATTATACGGTGTATGTGCAAAACGAATTCGGATGTTCTTCTACGAGTGAGCCGTATTTGTTCTGTGCACCAATTGAAGCCTTCTGGAACGCTGCAGCAGATCAATTGTCGGTTGCAGATATTTACGATACATACCAGTGGTTCTACAATGGAATGCTTCTGCAAGGTGCTATTACTTATTATTTGATTAGTCCGCCAAACGGTGTTTATGCTGTACAAGTTACCAATAGCTATGGTTGCGTGTTAACATCTGATATGATCACCGTAAACGTTGGAGTAGAAGAAATTGCATTGGAAGACCAATTGAACATTTATCCTAATCCGGTTACCGATGTATTGAATGTTCAATGGAACAACACAACTGAAACCGCAACCCTTTCCGTTCGTGATCTTTCGGGAAGATTGGTTCTTTCGGAACGCGTAGCGAATGGAAACGCAGTGCTTGATCTTTCTTCATTGTCAAGCGGCAACTACATTTTAGAATTACAAATGACAGACCGTACTATTCGCAAGCAAGTAATCAAGCAGTAATGCCGATGGCGAATGTCTTCGACGAATGTTCTTCGAACGACAGTCTTCGACTTATTTGACTAAAGGATAAAACGCTTCTTCGAAATGAAAGATTTTTGTAGAGGCGTTTTCTTGTTCTACAATAGAAATCACGTCGAACCGAGGTTCTTGCGAATAGTTGTGAAGCACAAGGAACAAGTGCGCTGCACGAATCAACTTCTGCCGCTTGCGCGGATTCACCGCGTCTAGCGGATTACCGAAGGCATCGGTGCTGCGTGTTTTTACTTCAACAAAGACGAGATAATCATGATCAATCATGATTAAATCAATTTCATAAGGATCTATTCGCCAGTTCATAGCGACTTCCTTGTATCCTTTTTTCTTTAAAAAGTCGAGGGCCTGCGCCTCGCCTTTTTTTCCTAATGCGGTGTGGTTCATGGTTAAGCAATTACATTTGCTGCAAATTATTTCATTCTATGAAGAATCTTCTTGCTTTCCTATTTGTGTTTATGGGCATAACAACTTTTGCTCAGAGTTCAAACGAGCCACAGTCTTCATGGGGTGGGGTTTCTGATCGCAAGGGACAGAATTATATCTACTGGGGTTACAACAGAGCTTCTTACTTAAGAAGCTATATTCATTTCAAGGGAGAAGGATACGATTTCGAATTGAAGGAAGTCAGCGCTACCGATATGCCCTCGAAGTATGATCCAAATGTGTATTTCAATTTGAAAAATTTAAGTGTGCCGCAATTTAATGCGCGTGTTGGACACTACTTTACAGACCAGTTTTCAGTGTCGTTGGGTTGGGATCACATGAAGTACAGATTAATGCCCACGCAATCTTGTATATTAAATGGATACATAGACACAGTTAAATACGCTGGACAACAATACACGGGGAACTTCAACAACCAACAGATTTTGTACACCACTAGCTTCATGGATTTCCATCACAGCAACGGATTCAATTATGTTCGTGCTGCTGCGGAATACCGTGCTCCAGTATGGAGAAACAAAACCAATCAGTGCGGGTTGTACATGTGGTGCTCTGGAAACCTTGGGTTCTTCTTGCCTTGGACCGATTTCACCTTTTACGGCGAACGCCATTTGAATTGGCTTCACCTCGCAGGATGGGGATGGAGCGCTTCTTCAGGTCTTCGTTTTGAAGCAGGAAAACATTTCTTCGCGCAAGTAGGCGCACAATTCGGAAGATCTTATTTAGGAGACATCATGTTAGAAGACGGCGACAAAAACGCCCGCGCTCAGCAAGCCATCACATTCATGGAACGCTCGTGGTCTATCGGAACCTACTTCGGTGGAGGGAAAAAGAAACGGTAAAATCCTACGGATCAAATGTGGATCGCGCGTTTCGCCGTCGCATCCAACGCCGCTTCTTTGAAGCTCTCGGTGAATGTGGGGTGAGCGTGAGAGATGCGACCAATGTCTTCAGCGCTTGCGCGGAATTCCATGGCTACAACGGCTTCAGCAATCATGTCTGCGCAACGCGGACCGATCATGTGAACGCCTAAGATTTCATCGGTGTCTTTGTCGGCCAATACTTTCACCAATCCATCGGTGTCCATACTCGCACGCGCTCTTCCGCTCGCTTTGAATGGGAAGCTTCCTACTTTGTAGTTCTTGCCCATTTCTTTCAATTGCTCTTCAGTATATCCAACGCTCGCAACTTCTGGCCACGTGTATACAACACCTGGAATTAAGTTGTAGTTGATGTGCGGTTTTTGTCCGGCAATAACTTCAGCCACGAATGTTCCTTCCTCTTCTGCTTTGTGCGCAAGCATGGCGCCCTTCACCACATCGCCAATTGCATAGATGTTCGGAACGCTTGATTGAAGATGATCGTTGGTAACGATTCTTCCGCGTTCGTCTACTTGAACGCCCGCTTTGTCTAATCCTAAATTGTCTGTGTAAGGTTTTCTTCCAACAGAAACAAGAACGTAATCTCCTTCAAGTGTCAGCTCTTCTCCTTTCGTGTTATCTGCTTTTACCGTCACGGTTTTTCCTTTCGCTGTTACTTCTTTCACTTTGTGTGAAAGGAAGAATTCGAAGCCAATTGCGGTCAATGATTTTTGAAGTTCTTTACCCATTGTCTTGTCCATGGTAGGGATAATTCCATCCATGAACTCTACCACGCTCACCTTCGAACCCAAACGCGCATATACGCTTCCCAATTCAAGTCCAATTACACCGCCACCAATTACAATCAAGTGCTTTGGAACTTCTTCCATTTTCAGCGCTTCGGTGCTTGTAATAACTCGTTTTTTATCGATTTGAATGAAAGGCAAGTTCGCTGGTTTTGATCCGGTCGCTATTATGAAATTCTTTCCACTGACTTCCTCGGCTGTTCCGTCTGTTTTCGCAATTGAAACTGATGTAGAAGAAGTGAACGAACCGTGTCCGTGAATAACGGTCACTTTGTTTTTCTTCATTAAATAATCAATGCCTTTTGTTGTTTGATCTACCACGTCTTGCTTACGCTTCACCATTTGTGTCAAATTTACTTTAGGCTTCGAACCTAAATCAATGCCATGTTCTTCGAAGGTGTGAACAGCTTGGTGGTAGTGCTCGCTGGAATCTAGAAGAGCTTTAGAAGGAATACATCCTACGTTCAAACAAGTTCCTCCAAGTGTTGAATAACGCTCAATCAATGCGGTTTTCATTCCCAATTGAGCGCAACGAATAGCAGCAACGTATCCGCCTGGACCCGCGCCAACAACAACTACATCGAAATTTTCCATGATGCAAAGATAAGCACGTCAATCGATGACCTCGCTTTCTTTTGCTTTTGATTTTCTGCGCTCTTTCAGATAGGCGCGAACAACGAAACCGTTCGTCAATAAAATGAATCCGAGAATTATATATTCGAGATAGTCTTTTATTCCAGGGAATTTTTCACCCAAAAAGAACCCCAAAAGAGTGAGAGAACAAACCCATGCAATAGCGCCAACAACGTTGAAGCTTAAAAACGATTTAAACGGAACTCGAATAACTCCCGCCAAAATTGGAGCGAAGGTTCTTATATAAGGAAGGAATTTCCCGAGTATGAGGGTCTTTCCTCCGTGTCTCTCGTAAAAAGTTCTGGTAGCGTCAACATATTTCTTTTTGAAGAAGAATGAATCTTTTCGGTTGAAAATAGCCGGCCCCAATCGCCATCCGAAATAATAGCCGAACAAACAGCCGGCTAGCGAGGCTATGGACATATACAAAAGCAAATTGAAGATGGAAGTGTCTAGAAGTTGTGGTTGGGTAGAAGTAATAAGTCCAGTGAAGAACAAAAGCGAATCGCCTGGAAGAAAGAAACCAATGATAATCCCATTTTCAGCAAAAAGAATAATCAGCACGAGCGCGAGTCCGCCAATGTGCAAAATGTGCTCAGGGTTGGTAATACTTTGAATGAAATCCCACATAAGACTGCAAATTAGTCTTTTCTTCCCTCATAAAGTTTCAAGAAAAACTTTTCTAACAAACAAGTATTCGTTAGGAAGTTTTTTTCGGGTATTCTACCCGAATAGTTTTGAAGTTAGCCGAATCGTATTTAACCGTCACGGCCGTTCCCACAGCATAAATGGGTTCTGTTTCGCAACGGTCTTCTGTTCGCACGCGAATGGTCTCGCCTCCTTCTGGCGTGTATTCAATAACCGGATAGAAATATTTCTTCCCTTGTTCGGTAGCGCTCATCCAATTGACAATTCTCCCCGGGGTCTTTTTGCTTTTCAGCGCGAAGCGAACCGTGTCTTTGAATAAATAGAACCCAATTCCAAGTGATAGTAACGCAAGAAAAGTATAGGGTATGTAATCTGGAATTTTGTCTAGCATATCTTATAACTTCACAAATGATACAACGGACTGCTTGTTTTCAATCAATACGATTAACGAATAAATTCCGCTTGGTAATTCCTGAATATTTATTTTTTGTGTGGAAGAAACAACCATTTTGTTCTGAAGCGCCACACGACCGGTCATATCTAAAACGGTTATTGTTCCTTTTCCAACAACATCGCTGGTTAGGGTAATTTCATTGTTAGACGGATTGGGAAAAACACTCAATCGGAATAAATTATTTTCTTCCACACCACTTACCCCCTCACAAATACAATTCGAATTGTAAGCGTCGTTAAAGGTTTCAATTAGACCATCGTCGCAAGGATCACCAACGAAGTAGCAAGTGCCGTTGTCGACATTAGCGGATGGATCGAAGTTACAAGCGTTAGTGCTTGTGCAACCTGAAACATAAATGATTCCGTTGTCGCCTTGATAGCGCACAACACCCATGTCGTTTGGATTTTGCATGGTAAGTCCGCCACAAACCACCTTTCCGTCGGTCTGCAGGCCAATGCCATAGGCATCGTCAAACGAATCACCTAAAGAAGTAACAACGTTTCCAGAACCGCCCCAAGTGGCATCCAATGCTCCGTCGAAGCTGAATCGTGAAGTCACGAAGTCACGAACCATAAATCCAGAACTAGTGGTTCCACAAGCGTACCATTTATTGTCTGCGCCTAGCGTGCAATCGTAAAAAGCGCTGTATCCGCCAACGGCGTTTGCAAATGTTCCGTTGCTTCCAAAGGTTGCGTCTATTGACCCGTCTAAATTATGACGTCGAGCAAACGAAGAACTGTTGTTGGTTCCAACAGCAATTAATTTTGAATTGGAATATTCAATGTCGTAATAGGTTCCGCCAGCAGCGTCTAGCCACAATCCGTTTGTTCCGAAAGCACCAACAGGCCCGCCGTTCAGGGTCATAAGCATAATCATGGGAACAGATGTAAATGTTGAAGGGTTGTACTTATCTCCACAAATGGCAATGGCTCCAGAGGTCACTATGGTCGCAGCGTTTACAGAAAATTCATCTGTTGAGCTTGTCTGAAAGTAGGCCGTTCCGTTGGTTCCGAATGTGGTGACTAAACTTCCCTGAAGATCTAAACACTGGACAGCAATGGAAGTGTAGCTAAAACCTGGCGTGAATTTTCTTCCAACTAAATAAATTAAGTTGTTGTGCACAAGCACTTGATTTATGTATTCTTCACCGCTGTCTAAGTTCGTTTCATAAATCCCACCCACCCCGAATGAATTGTTAAGTGTGCCGTCGGGTTTAATTACCCAGGCTGCAATTTCTGTATCTGCTGCAGTTATACTTTTCGCGCCGACAATAATAATATTTCCATCAGGAAGGGTCTCCATGTCATAAGCGAAGTCAGATCCCGCTGTGTTCGGAAGCGTGAATACTCCGTTGTTTGCAAAAGAAGCATCATAACTTCCGTCTTCATTCAACTTCACAACCATCATGTCGAAATCCGCAGAAGTACCTGTGGTTCCGCAAAGCATTATTTTATTGTCGCTCAAAACAATAACATCTTGGGCATTATCAAAAACATTCGTCGGATTCACCAAAACAATTCCGTCTGAATCAAATGTTAGGTCTAATGTGCCGGGTTGCGCAATGGCAGTTGTTCCAAAAAATAGCAGTGCAAGAAGAGAGAGTATAAATCTTTTCATGATGAAGTTTAAGTTAGTCCTACAAATATAGTCTTCATAATTTTTACGGGCATGCAATTTATTCGCATTACTTCGTTACGACATTTGCACTGTTGCTTTCAACATAAAAAAATAAAATGAATCCTGTAAAAATACTTTGGGCCGACGACGAGATTGAATTGCTGAAACCGCATATTCTTTACCTTGAACAAAAGGGCTATGTGCTCACTACCGTGAACAACGGACGATCTGCTATTGATTGGGTGAAAAAGGAATTCTTCGACATTGTTTTTTTAGACGAGAATATGCCCGGACTCAGCGGTCTGCAGGTGCTTCAAGACATGAAGGCCATAGATTCTTCGCTGCCTATTGTTATGATAACGAAGAGCGAAGAAGAGCATATTATGGAAGATGCAATCGGCTCGAAAATTTCCGATTACCTCATTAAACCCGTTAACCCGAATCAGATTCTTCTGACGATTAAAAAGAATCTCGATGAAAAGCGATTGGTTAGCGAAAAGACCACCAACGATTACCGTCAGGAGTTTCGTGAGATAAGCATGCAGTTGGGTCAGCGCATGAACGCGGAGGAGTGGAAAAATTTCTTCAAGAAAATGACATTTTGGGCGCAAGAACTTCGCGGTTCTAACGACGAAGGGATGAATGAAATATTCAAGACGCAACGCAGAGAGGCGAACGAACAATTTTCGAAATTCATTAAGCAGAATTACCTGGAATGGATGAAAGATTTTTCGAAGGCGCCCTTGCTTTCGAACTCAGTTTTTCGTCAGCGCATTGCGCCATTGGTCGCTTCCGCAAAGGCCGATGAGTCTGTCTTCATGTTGGTGATAGACAACTTGCGTTACGACCAATGGAAGACCCTTATTCCTCATATTAAACCGTACTATAGAATTGAAGAAGAAGACTTGTTCTTCAGCATTCTCCCAACTGCCACGCACTATGCGCGCAACGCTCTGTTCTCTGGATTAATGCCTTCTGAAATGCAAAAGCTTTATCCGAATTGGTGGAAGAGCGAAGAAGACGAAGGCGGAAAGAACATGCACGAAGAGGATTTCTTAGGCACGCAATTGAAGCGATTGGGTCTCGATGTGAAGTGGTCTTACAATAAGATTACGAATTATCATGCTGGAAAGAAATTAGCCGATTCATTCACGAATTTGTTGAAGAACAATTTGAATGTAATCGTTTACAATTTCGTTGATATGCTAAGTCATGCACGCACTGAAATGGACGTGATTAAAGAGTTGGCAGATGATGAGCCGGCGTATTTGTCTTTAACTGAAAGTTGGTTCGAGCACAGCGCACTTTTGGAAATGCTGAAGCAATTGTCTGAAAAGAAATGCAAAGTTATTATTACAACTGACCATGGTACGGTGCGAGTTGAAAATCCGATTCGCATTGTGGGCGATCGAAACACCAATTCAAATTTGCGCTACAAAGCCGGAAGAAACCTAGACTACAATCAGAAAGATGTTTTCGAAGTTCGAAATCCGAGCGATGCGCATTTACCGAAGCAGAACATCAGCACCGCCTTTGTTTTCGCAACGAACAACGACTTCTTTGTTTATCCGAACAACTACAATCAGTTCATGAACTACTACCAAAATACGTTTCAGCACGGAGGTATTTCGTTAGAGGAAATGATCATACCATTCATTGTCCTACAATCGAAATAACATGCAGCAGTTCGAGGTTTATTCTTTGGAAGAATTAGAGCCGCTCGCTCAGCAATTCATTCAGAAACATCCATCGGGTGTATTTTGTGTGGAAGGGGAAATGGGTGCGGGTAAGACCACGTTCATTTCTCGTATTGCAAAATTGTTGGGGGAAGAAAACACAAGCTCACCCACGTTTTCTTTGGTGAACGAATATCATTTGCGCAACAACGAGCGCATGTATCACTTCGATTTATATCGCGTAAAATCAAAAGCCGAACTGCAAGAGTTCGGCTTCGAAGATTATTTATATGGTGCTCGTTATGTTTTTATTGAATGGCCGGAAGTGGCCATGGACAATTTACACAAGCCTTCATTTCTTCGCATTCGCGAAGATGAGGGCAAGCGTGTGTTTGAATTTTAGTGAGAAGGTTTGTGAGCTGGAGCAACCGCTGGAGCTGCTTCGACAACAACTTTTGTCTCTTCAGTTTTCTTTTCCTCACCCTTTAATTCTTCAGCATTAGCACCTTCTTTAGCGTGAGCTGAAGTGTCTGCAGTAGCTGTGTGCTCTTCATGTTTAACTTCCTCTACTTCTTTCGCAGGAACTGCGCCTGGTAGTTTAGTCATTGGCACCGCAGCATTGTGGTTAATGTTCACGAACATTAAAGTTAAAATTGCAGCAAAAGGAACAATGAACCATAAGAACAATGAACTTTGCTTTGGAGAATCTGAATGTGACATAGTTTTTATTTTGAGGTCCAAAAATAGCAGATAATTCCGTCCTTTCAAAAATAATAAGCAAGGTTTCGTAACTTCGAAGATGAGAATACTCACTTATGGCCCTTCCTAAAAAACATTATCATTCCATTGCGCACGAAACAGCGCTTGCTCCACAAGAAGAAATGCTTCACGTTGGAAAGAACATGCAACGTTTAACCATTGGTATTCCGAAGGAAACTTCGTTTCAAGAGCGAAGGGTTGCTTTGGCTCCCGAAAGTGTTGCCTTACTCGTAAGCAGAGGCCATGAGGTTATCATAGAGTCGGGAGCGGGAAACGAGAGTAATTTCTTGGATCATGATTACAGCGAGTGCGGTGCAACCATTGTGTACGACCGCAAACAAGTCTTTCAGGCCAACACCATTATGAAGGTGGCCCCACCGAGCTTGGAAGAAATAGAACTCATGCCGGGAAAGCAAACGCTTATTTCAGCGTTGAATCTACCTGTTCAAACAAAAGAATGTTTTGTGCAGCTTTCAGCGAAAAAAATCACAGCTATTGCCTGGGATTATATTCAAGATAAAAAAGGAATTTACCCCATTGTTCGCGCAATGGCGGAAATAGCGGGGAACACATCCATTATGCTAGCCGCAGAATACCTGAGCCACCATACGGGTGGAAGAGGACTTATGCTTGGCGGAATTACCGGTGTTCGTCCAACAGAAGTAGTCATCATTGGCGCTGGAACAGTTGGAGAAAACGCTGCTCGAGCAGCCCTAGGTTTAGGAGCGAGCGTGAAACTTTTCGATAACAGTATTTATAAATTGAAACGCATTCAGAATGATCTAGGCGTTCACTTGTGGACGAGTACCATTCAGCCTTCTGAGCTTTCGCGTGCGTTGAAATACGCCGATGTTGTCATTGGCGCTATTCGTGCGAAGAAAGGAAGAACACCTGTGGTTGTTTCCGAGGAAATGGTTCAAGAAATGAAAGAAGGAAGCGTAATTGTTGATGTGAGCATAGATCGCGGCGGATGTTTTGAAACCTCTGAAGTCACCAATCACGAGAACCCTACTTTCCGCAAGCACGGAGTTATACATTACTGTGTTCCCAACATTGCAGCGCGCGTTTCAAGAACGGCATCGTATGCACTCTCAAATATTTTCGCTCCTGTAATTTTAGATTTAGGCGACGAAGGTGGAATCGTTAATCTGATTCGAAATCAGAAAGGGTTCCGCAATGGAGTTTACCTCTATCACGGAACCCTCACCAATGAAGACATTGCTGCGACTTTCGATTTATCATGGAAGCCGCTGGAATTGCTTATTGAGGCGATATAAAAAAGCCCCACCGAAGTGAGGCCTTTTGAAAAGTGTAAGGTCTGTCTTACATGAACGCTTCCATAGGCGGACAAGTGCATACCAAGTTTCTATCTCCATAAGCGTTGTCTACACGACCCACGCTAGTCCAGAATTTATTTTCACGCAAGCCTGGCATTGGATAAGCCGCAGCGCTTCTAGAGTATGGGTGATGCCATTCGTCTGCAGTCAATTCTTGCGCAGTATGCGGAGCCATCTTCAACATGTTGTCATGCTTATCTGCAGCGCCGCTTTCAATGTCTGAAATTTCTTTTTTAATTTGAATCATGGCGTCGCAGAAACGATCCAATTCAACCAACGGCTCGCTCTCTGTAGGTTCAATCATAACTGTTCCAGCTACCGGGAAAGAGACAGTTGGCGCGTGGAATCCATAGTCCATCAAACGCTTCGCGATGTCTTCCACTTCCACCCCGAAAGATTTGAATGATCGACAATCTAAAATCATTTCGTGTGCAACGTGACCGTTTGTTCCGGTGTATAAAACATCGTAATGATCTTTCAATTTCGCTTTCATGTAGTTCGCGTTAAGAATGGCGTACTTCGTTGCATCAGTCACTCCGTCGAAACCTAACATCTTAATGTATCCGTATGAAATTAATAGGATCATTGCGCTTCCAAATGGCGCAGAACTAACAGCGTTAATTGCCTGCTCTCCGCCTGTTTTCACAAAGGCGTTTGATGGAAGGAATGGCTTCAAGTGCGCCGCAACGCCAATAGGTCCCATGCCAGGTCCACCGCCTCCGTGAGGAATTGCGAAGGTCTTGTGTAAGTTCAAGTGACAAACGTCAGCGCCAATTTTACCAGGATTGGTAAGACCAACTTGAGCGTTCATATTCGCACCGTCCATATAAACTTGTCCGCCATTGGCGTGAATGATATCTGTAATCTCATTGATGGCTTCTTCGAATACACCATGTGTAGAAGGGTAAGTCACCATTAACGCTGCAAGATTGTCTTTGTGTAATTCTGCTTTCTCGCGAAGATCAGCAACATCAACGTTTCCGTTTTCGTCACACTTCGTTACCACCACTGTTAAGCCCGCCATTACAGCAGATGCAGGGTTGGTTCCGTGCGCTGAAGAAGGAATTAAACAAATGTTACGATGTCCATCTCCTCTGCTTCTATGATAAGCCATGATTACTAATAATCCAGACAACTCTCCTTGAGCACCTGAGTTAGGTTGAAGAGATACTCCAGCAAAACCAGTACATACACAAAGATCTCTTTCGAGTTCTTCCAACATCTTGTGGTATCCCAATGTTTGATTGGCTGGCGCGAAAGGATGAATGCTGTTGAATTCAGGCCAAGACAATGGCATCATTTCACTGGTAGCATTCAATTTCATGGTGCAAGACCCCAATGGAATCATGGCGTGCGTCAAAGACAAATCTTTGTTCTCTAATTTTTTCATGTAACGCAACATTTCTGTTTCACTGTGGTGTGAATTGAAATGTGGATGAGTCATGTAAGAAGACGTTCTTGCCATTGAACCGAATGTACATTCGGTAGTCAAACTTACTGACCCTTCTTTTCCGGTTAGAATGAAATACAATTCATTCAAGTCTGCCGGCTTCGTTGCTTCATTCAAAGAAAGACTTAAACCACCAGCGTGGAAATACATATTCACGTTGTGTGAAGTTGCACGTTCTTGAATTCCTGCGTCTTTAGAAGCAATCGTTAACGTATCGTAGAACGAAGTGTTCACCACATTCATTCCTGCGCTTACTAATGCATTGCGCAACGAATGCGTATACGTGTGAATGCGCGTAGCAATGCTCTTCACTCCTTTCGGTCCGTGATATACACCGTACATAGAAGCCATTACAGCCAACAAAGCCTGCGCCGTACAAATGTTCGAAGTAGCTTTCTCTCTGCGAATGTGTTGCTCGCGTGTTTGCAGCGCCATGCGATAAGCGGTGTTACCGTGACGATCTTTCGATACACCAATGATACGTCCTGGCATGTTGCGCTTGAAGTCTTCTTTCGTTGCGAAGAAGGCAGCGTGTGGTCCACCGAATCCCATTGGAACACCGAAGCGTTGTGAGTTTCCGAAACACAAATCTGCACCCCACTCACCTGGAGGTGTTAAGGTTGCCAACGCCATTAAGTCAGAAGCAACAGAAACATAAACGTCGTTTGCATGCGCACCTTCACAGAAAAGTGAATAATCTTCTACGCTTCCTTCAGCATTCGGGAATTGAACACAAGCTCCGAAGAATTCTGGAGTGAATACATGTGTCTTGTAATCGCCAATCACCAACTCAATACCGAGGTGGAAAGCGCGTCCTGTCAATACATCGATAGTTTGTGGGAAAGTCTTCGCATCTACGAAATACTTGTTTGCACCCGCTTGCTCTTTTGCTCGTGAACGGCTGTGAAAAAACAAGATCATAGCTTCCGCTCCCGCAGTTCCTTCATCCAATAAACTTCCATTTGCAATAGGCAATGAAGTTAAATCGGTAACCATGGTTTGGAAGTTCAAAATTGCTTCTAGACGTCCTTGTGCAATCTCTGCTTGATAAGGAGTATAGGCCGTATACCATCCCGGATTTTCGAAAATATTTCTTAAAATAACCGTCGGAGTAAAGGTCGGGTGGTAACCCAAACCAATGTAGTTTTTCGCAACTACGTTCATTTTTCCTAGTTCCCAAACGTGACTTAAATACTCGTCTTCGCTAAGCGCGCTCGTTATATTTAACGGAGCTTTCAAGCGTATGTGCGCTGGAACAGTCTCGTTAATCAATTGGTCAATAGAGTTCACACCAATGCTTTGTAACATGTGTGAGACTTCTTCTTGGCGAGGGCCGTTGTGGCGATCTCTAAAATTAGTAGATGACATACATTTTGTCTTTAGGTCAGCAAATATAGGTAACGCCTTTCTACACAAATCACAAGATTTTTATCAAGGTGTTGTACTTTTGAACTTCTATGTCTGAATTACCAACTATTTCGAAGGAACTTTCGAAGGAAAAACGCTACAAAGCCGCGTGTGCGCAGGCTTTCGCTTTGTGTAACGGCGAACCGAATTTTATTGCGAAAGCCGGAAATGTAATGGCCTTACTGAAAGAAAATTTCGATTTTCTTTGGGTGGGAATCTATATCGTGAATAACAACTCCCTGAATCTGTTCGTGTTTCAAGGCCCTGTGGCCTGCACGCAGATCGCACACGGCAAGGGTGTTTGCGGAACCTCTTGGGCCAACGCGGCTTCGATTATTGTTCCCAACGTAGATGAATTTCCTGGACACATTGCTTGCAGCAGCGCTTCCAAAAGCGAAATTGTAGTTCCAATTGTGAAAGGAAATGAGGTGATAGGTGTATTGGATATAGACAGCACACAACTCGATTTTTTCGACGAAGACGATCTAACCGGCTTGGAAGAAATAGCGAATATTTTAACGAATGAAGTTTTTTAGTCTTCGAAATAGCATCGTTATCGGAAGCGCACTCTTCGCAGTGGGTTGCGCCCAAGTGCGCGGATTAAACGGCGGTGCAAAAGATGTGACTCCGCCGAAATTACTCACACAGAGCATAGATTCTTTCGCCACGAACGTGGCTACAAACACACTCGTATTGAATTTCGATGAGTTCGTTCAAGCCGGTGCGGCGAATGAGGTGATTGTCTCTCCCGCGCTGAAACAGCCGTCCACCTTGATTTGCAACAAACGTTTAGCCATGCTTTCTTGGAACGATACGCTGAAGGCGAACACGACTTATACCATAGAATTTGGCAATGCCGTATCAGATATTACTGAAGGAAATAAGGCTTCATTGAATTTTGTTTTTTCTACTGGAAGCACGCTCGACTCTGCATCCATTAGTGGAGCGGTTTACGATGCTCAAAAAGGTGGAGTGCCTGAAAAGGCAACGGTAATTCTGTATTCCGATAGTTTAATGGGGTCTTTGGCGTATGCGAAAAAGGTGAATGACAAGGGCGAGTTTATCTTCAATTATTTACCCAAAACGAATTTCCACGTAGCAGCATTTTCCGATTTGAATGAAAACAGAATTTGGGATGAAAATGAAGTCGGTGATTTCATGGAACAACCCATTTCCACACAAAATAATTACCCGTTGAATTTGCGCTTTTCTCCGAAGAAAATGGAAAAAATTACGGAAGAAATGTTCAAGACAGATTCTGTTGGAAGTGGCTTCATTGTAGGCGCTTACGGAATGATTGAAAAAATTAAATTAGCTCCATCAATGGCGAATGTGCCGTTCAGATACGGATCATTGAACAGCAGCGACACCTTGTTTTTTGCCTTAGGTGGAAGAGAAGGTCTAGCCCCAAGCAACAACTTCGAAGGAGTGACTTATTCCTTCAACCAGCAGCCCGCAGATACCTTAAGTGTTTTTGTAGCGAAATCTCCGAAGCTGAAGAAGTTCAAATTTTCAGGAGCTATTCAACAAGATCCGAAATCACTCATTTTAGTGAAAGCCCCGGCCTATGCGGTGTTGAAACGAAGTACCTGCGAAGTAACAGTTCAAGGAATTAAAGCACCTGGAACTCTTGTAGAAACGAATTCTCCTCTTCATTTCGCAATACAAATAGATGCGAATGCGAGTGAACTTGTTGGAAAGGGAAGCATTCGCATTTTACCTGGCGCTTGGGAAACGGCATACGGAACAACAAACGACACCCTTCAAACCAATTTCGAATTTGCTTCTCCCGAAAAATTGGGAAATTTGGAATTATCAATTCCATTGATTGAAGACAAAAGTTTCAAAAAATTTGTTGAGCTTCGCAATGAAAAAGGAACTGTTGTTCGGAAGGTAGATTATTCTGAAACGCTTGTCTTTACTGGCATTCAGCCAGGGAAGTACACCGTACGGTTGGTGCATGATGTGAATCGGAACGGGCAATGGGACATTGCAGATCTTCAACAGAAAATAAGATGCGAGCCCGTAAGCGTTTTTTCAAAACCCATTGAAGTGCGCGCAAATTGGAGCGTTAAGGTTGTCTTGAATTAGAACTTCAATCGAGAAGAACGTATTTTGAAAATCGGCTTCTTCTTGTTTTCGCACCACGTACGAACAATCTCTTTTGAATCATAGTCTCCCAATTCGGCTGCGGTTTTCCAGTAATTACAAGCATCATCGTTTTCCTTCAACAAGTATGAAGTTTCACCGGCATAATACAAGGCTGAGATGTAAGAACTGCTAGACGGCTTTAACATTTGTTTGAAAATTACCAGAGCTTCCTCATTCTTCTGCATATCGAGTAAGGAAATTCCTGCTTGAAGTTGGGCCTCTTCTAACGTGCTATCTAGGGCGTATGCTTCGAGAAAAGTTTCTGCCGCGGCAACAAATTGTTTGCGACTTTGGTGAATAGCAGCATCTAGAAAATAAGCTGGAGCATATTTTTCATTCAATGAAAAAACTGTTTCTAGCTCCTCGCGACTTTTTGAATATTTATGTTGAAGGTAATACGCTGAAGCCAACCAGTAGTGTCCTTCGAAATTGGTCGTGTGATCGTGGGTATAGAGTTTTAACAAATACACAGATTCGCTTAAATTACCCAATGAATATTCACAAATGCCATTATTCAACAGCAGAGACTCGTCCTTGCATCCGTTCAATTTCGCTTCATTGTAGTTCAAACTCGCTTGTTGAAATTGTCCGAGTTTTTGAAGCGCATTGGCTTTAATGAAGTAATCACAGGCCTCGAATTTTTCTAGCCGATTAATGCTGTGCAAGGCGACGTCATAAATTCCGTCGGCATACTGCTGAATGGCTGCTGCGCGATAATCTTGTCCAACTGCCAAGTTAGCCAACCCAATGAAAAGAAGAAATGCAATTTGTTTCACTTTGGAAAAGTACGTCAACGAACGATTTAAGTTTCCTCTAGCCGCGTTTTTTTTAAACGTCAGATGTTCAACACTTTTGAATTGTTGTCGTATTCTTGGGACTTTTTGGGTTTTCTTTACTTTACCAAAACCATATTTAAGTAATTTATTATTTCATGAAAAAATTTTTACTTCTCGTTTTTTCTGCGCTAACCATGGTAGGCGCTCAGGCTCAAGACCTCTTGGGCGTAGGCTCGAGCAACTACGGTGGACTTTCGAGCGTGCAGATTAACCCAGCGAATCTAGCCGACAATCGATTGAAATTTGAAATTCAATTGGCAGGAACGGGCTTCGGAGTAGCAAATAATTTCATGGGCTTCAAACCGAGTTATTTGGTTCGTGAAGGAGGATTAACTTCAACAACTTATCCGTTGTTAGATCCAACACCGGCTACGGAAGATTTCACGACAGCACATTTTGAAGACAACAGAAGAGCTGCTGTCTTCAACAACATTTATTTGCCAAGTCTCTTGATTTCACTCAATGAGAAAAATTCAATTTCGCTTTCGGCTAGAGCACGAACCTATTTGAATGTCGATGGTGTTGGAGCTGAATTATTTCAATTTGGTTACAACTCTCTGAACTACCCCTCGCTGTACAACACAAGAATTACCAATGATAAGCTATCCATTCAGACCATGTCTTGGATGGAATATGCCTTGGGATACGGACGCGTTTTAATTGATAAAGAGAAACATTTTTTGAAGGCGGGTGTTACGCTGAAAGTCCTTCAAGGATTGCAGTCGGCTTATTTGTTCGTAGACAATCTCGATTATGCAGTGAATTCAGATTCTACCCTTTCACTTTACAATGCAGATATTCAATACGGACACTCGACAAACTTCGAAGCAAATCAAAATAATTTAAACTATCGCGTAGTTTCAAATTTGGGAATTGGATTTGATTTTGGTTTGATTTACGAATGGCGCCCCGATTTCGCTAAACACAAACATGACATGGATGGAGAGACGAATGTTTGGAAGCGCAATGAAAATAAATACAAGTTAAAAGTAGGTGTTTCTATGACAGATTTAGGAGGAGTAAAATTCTCTAAGGGTGGGCAGAGCGGAGACTTTACAGCGAATACTTCGAATTGGGATATTTCGAAATTAGATTTTGGAACAACACCGATTGCTGCATTGGACGATACGTTAAGCGCTAGATTCGGGGGAACTGTAACGGGCGCGAATTACAAGATGAATTTGCCAACGGCTTTCAGCACACAAATCGATTACCACATTTGGAAGGACTTATACATCAATCAAACGAACTTTATAGCTTTCGGATTCAATTCCAACGCAAACAAGGTTCACGACTTTACTACCATCTCAATTACTCCAAGATGGGATCATCGTATTGCTGGAGTTTCGATTCCTTTCAGTTATAACAGTCTTATGGGAACCCGCACAGGTCTTGCCTTGCGATTGGGCCCTGTTACTTTCGGAACGAGCAGCATGTATCCTTATCGCGCATTTCTGCGCGGAGATGGATTCGGTAAGAAAGAGATCACGGGCTTAGATGCCTATGTGATGGTTCGAATTCCAATTGCATACAAGCGCATTAAAGATCGTGATGGAGATAAAGTTTCTGACAAAAAAGACCAATGCCTGAAGGTTCCTGGAACATGGGAGTACAGAGGATGTCCAGACCGCGATGGTGATCACATCCGAGATGAAGCGGATGAATGTCCAGATGTTCCGGGATTGGCTATACTTCACGGCTGTCCTGATAAGGACGGAGACGGCGTTACCGATTTAAAAGACGATTGTCCGGATGTTGCAGGAGTGGTTGAGTTAAAAGGTTGCCCTGACAAAGACGGAGATGGTATTACAGATTCGAAAGATGACTGTCCAGAAGAAAAGGGATTGGCGATTTTCAACGGTTGCCCAGACCGCGATTCCGACGGTGTAATGGATCGCATAGACGATTGCCCAGACACCAAAGGTTTGGTTCAATACAACGGTTGTCCAGATACAGACGGAGACAATATCATGGATAAAGTAGATGAGTGTCCAACAGTATATGGTATTGCTGAATTGAAGGGTTGTCCTGCCGCTCAATTAACTCATTTCAATAATGAAACACAAATAGAAAAAGTCACACAAGGTGGTGGAGTCTATAGTTATGGAAATAACATAGAGGGCAAGACTGCGAAGTTCAAGTTGGAAGGATACAATGCGGATACAGTGAAGACGGTGTTTGTTACAGCACCGAATCTTCGTGGAAAGAATGCTTACCGTGAAGCCGATGGATTCTTCCGATTTGCGAAAGAGGCGGAAGTAATTATCTTGAAGGAAGAAGAGAAGCAGGTCATGAAGAAGGCATTCGAGAACCTTGAGTTCAAGAGCACGAGCGATATTATTCTAACTAGCTCATTCACTAGTCTGAGCGAGTTGGCTCAGCTAATGGCTGCCAACCCATCTTGGAAGCTACGCATTTCCGGACACACAGATAATGTAGGTAATGCTGCATCGAATATGGATCTTTCAAAACGTAGATCTGAATCGGTTAAAAAGTACTTGATAAGCAAAGGAATTGCAGCTGATCGTTTCGAAGTGCAGTACTTCGGTGCAGAAAAGCCAATTGCTCCAAACGAAACGCCAGAGGGTCGTGCAAGAAACCGTCGTGTTGAGATGCTTCTTGTAGAATAATAGAAACCTATTCTGAATTGAAAGGCCCCGATAATCAGTTTATCGGGGCCTTTGCTTTATTCGAAATATTTGGACCGAGACTCTTTTACATTTTTGTTAAAAGAAAAACAAAACGACTATGAAAAAGAATATAAACATCCAGCTTGGCGTTTGGATTTACGCCGACAGATAATACGATTTAGGTTTAGAGGTTTGGTTTGGTTTAAGAAGCCCTTTCAGCTAATGTTGGAAGGGCTTTTTCTTTGCTAGTGAGCTTGCGAACTACCTTTCGATAGAACCTTGTAATACCTGATGGTGTCTTCAATACTTAAAAAAGTATTTCGGTATTCAAACCCGAATGCGCGCGTGGCTTTGCTCCCATCGAATTGTTTTACCTCATCGTAGTTTCGAATAATCTCACGCGTAATGGTGGCGCGTTTTCCAGTGAACAATTCCACAAGCGCCTCCATGTAAAAAACAAGCTTAATCTGCCACTTCTTCGCAATGTTTTTTCCAATTTTAACTTGAAGGGCGTCGGCAATTTTTGTGAAGAGTTCCGACATACGAATATTTTCTGCGCAGAGAATATAGCGTTCGTTAGTGGGTGTTTGTTTAGCTGCGCGAATCATGATTTCCACAACGTCTAAGACAGAAACAATCCCGCTTCCACCAGCGGGCAAAGCCGGAAGGCCTTTTTCAATCCGAGCAATCATGGTTCCTGAACTGCGGGTGCAATTGTTCGGACCGAAGATGACACCTGGATTCAAAATCGTAGCATTCAATCCTTCTTGAATTCCGCGCCAAACCTCTTGTTCTGAAAGATATTTTCCCTTCGAATAATTTGAATGATAATCGTTGAAATCACGTGGGGTTTCTTCATCAATAATGTCTCCCTTTGAATCGCCTAAAGCAGAAATTGAACTGACATGAATCAAGTGTTTCACGTCATTTTCAACGCAGGCATTTACAATGTTTTTCGTTCCGTTGATATTCACTTCCAACATACGCGAAGCATCTTTTTTGTGATACGAAACAATGGCAGCGCAATGAAAAACGTTTTCCATTCCTTCCGTTAAATCATACATGTCGTCGGCGTCTTCCACGTCTCCCTTTAACCATTGAACCTGAGAAAAAAGGTTTTCCTTTCCATAAAATTGAAACAAGTTGAAGACTTCGGATTTGCCGATTTCATTTCGAAACAAAGCAGAAACGGGCATTCCTTCTTCAGCCAATCGAAGAACAAGATGACTTCCAATTAAACCTGTTGCCCCTGTTACAAAATTCATTGTGGCGAAGATATACCGATATTTGTCTTGTGGAAGTTTCCGATCACATCAAAAGTATTTTGAAAGCCCTGCCGGAAAAGGCGGGCGTTTACCAGTTCTTCGAAGAGAACGGATCTATCTTGTATGTTGGGAAAGCGAAGGTGTTGAAGAACCGCGTGACGAGTTATTTCAACAAGAATAAATACGAGAGTATCAAGACCAAGTTAATGGTCAAGAAAATTCGCGACATCAAGTATTCGGTTGTTGAAACAGAATCCGATGCGTTGTTGTTGGAAGACTCTCTCATTAAAAAGTTCAAGCCGCGTTACAATATTTTGTTGAAGGACGATAAGTCCTACTCGAGCATTGTGATCAAGAACGAACCCTTTCCGCGGGTGCAGAGTACACGTCAAATTTTAAACGACGGTTCAACCTATTTCGGTCCGTACACTTCCGGAAAATCGTTGTATTCGATTCTCGATTTAATTAAGGAATTGTATCCCCTTCGAACCTGCAGGCTGAACCTTTCAAAAGTGAATATTCAAGCGAAAAAATTCAAGGTGTGTTTGGAATATCATTTGGGAAATTGTCTAGGACCTTGCGTAGGCAAGCAGCGTGAAGAGGACTACCAGCAAGGAGTTCAGCATATCAAGCGAATTATTAAAGGCGAATATTTAGAGGCGGTGAAGAACTTAAAAAAGGATATGCTTCAATTGGCCTCTGATCAAAAATTTGAACAGGCTCAACAGTTAAAAGAGCGCATTCAAACCTTGGAAAATTTCCAGGCGAAGTCTACCATTGTGAATACGGACATTGACAATGTTGAAGTCTTTTCTATTGCTTCTGATGCGCAAAGTATATACGCGAATTACATGCACATTATGCGCGGAAGCATTGTTCACGTGTACACAGCAGAGGTGGTTCGTCAACTCGACGAGACCGACGAAGAAGTGCTGGCTTTCGTTATTCGTTCGTTCCGGGAACGCATGAAGAGTCAAGCGAAATCTGCGTTAATTCCCTTCGACATACATGAAAAAATTCCTGGATTGGAACTCATTGTTCCGCAGCGAGGCGACAAAAAGAAGTTGATAGAACTTTCTCTAAAAAATGCGAATCATTTCTTGTTGGAATCACGCAAGCGCGCGGCTTTCCTAGACCCGGAGAGGAATACACAGCGCATCTTGGAAACCATGAAAAAAGATTTGCGCCTCCCAGAATACCCTGTGCACATAGAGTGTTTCGACAACTCGAACATTCAAGGAACGAATCCAGTGAGTGCTTGTGTGGTTTTCAAAAATGCGAAACCAAGCAAATCGGATTACCGCATCTTCAACATTCAATCTGTTGTGGGTCCCGACGATTTTGCTTCTATGCGTGAAGCCGTTTACAGAAGGTATGCGCGATTGATTCAAGAGGAACAGCCGTTGCCACAGTTGTTGATTATTGATGGTGGAAAGGGACAGCTCTCTTCGGCTATGGAATCTTTGGATTTGTTGGGACTTCGTGGAAAGATTGCGGTTATTGGAATTGCGAAGCGCTTGGAAGAAATCTTCTTTCCGGGAGATAGCATTCCCATTTATTTAGACAAGCGCAGTGAGAGTTTGAAGATCATTCAACACCTGCGCAATGAAGCGCACAGATACGGATTGAGCAAGCACAGGCAACGTAGGAGTAAGGGTGCCATTCATTCTGAATTGGAGAACATTGCTGGTGTGGGCAAGAAGACTATTGAGAAATTGCTTCAACATTTTTCTTCTGTTGCACGAATTAAGGCCGCTACACAAAATGAAATTGAACAAGTCGTGGGTGAAAAAATAGCCGAAAAAATAAAGAATTATTTCACGAAGGCGCATTAGATAGTTTAGTTTTGATAATATTAATTTTACCCTGAAAATTACGTTTGAAAAAAGCTATGGAAAACACTCCTGAACAAGAAAAAAAATATGCGAAAATTCTTTGGTGGATTGGCATGTCTCCATGGTTTTTTTTCTCAATAATATTGGGAATTGTGTTGTTCAGTGGACTTCCAAACATTGGAGTACTGGCCAATCCAAAGGTGGGATTAGCTTCTCAAATTTATGCTTCTGATGGAACCTCCATTGGTGCGTTTTACAAGGAGAATCGATCTGACATCTCATACCAAGAAATCCCCCCGCATGTTGTAGATGCCTTGTTGGCAACGGAAGATGTGCGTTTTAGAGAACACAACGGAATAGACGCGAGAAGCTTGGCGAGGGCTGCTTTTTCACTTGGATCAGACGGTGGAGGAAGCACAATTACTCAGCAGTTGGCGAAGTTGCAGTTTACGCGCGGGTATGAAGAAGTGGGTATTTTAACACGTGTAGGTCAAAAATTGCAAGAGTGGGTTATTGCCTTGCGATTAGAGCGTGTATATACCAAAGACGAGATTATAACCATGTACCTAAACCAATATGATTTCTTGAATCAAGCGGTGGGTCTTAAAAGTGCTGCGAGCATTTATTTCTCGACGTCTCCCGATTCGCTTTCCATTCCTCAGGGTGCAATGTTAATTGGAATGCTAAAGAACTCGTCATTATTCAATCCGCTAAAGAGAGATTCCTTGGTCTTGAAACGTCGCGAGGTTGTGATGTCACAGATGGTTAAATATGGAAAATTATCGGATGGAGATTACCAAAGATACAGATCCGAACCTCTAGGCCTGAACTATTCAAAAGTTTCTCACGACGAGGGTCAAGCACCTTATTTTCGAGAAGCGGTTAGAAACAGACTCACAGAAATTTTTGAAAGTAGAGACGCGAATGGTGAGTTGAAATATAAAAAGGCAGATGGCACTGCTTTTAACATTTACGAAGATGGGTTGAAAGTGTATACTACGCTCGATAGAAAAATGCAAATTCACGCCGAGCATGCTGTAGAAGAGCATTTGAGCAAAGAGCTTCAGCCCGCGTTTACGAGAAATTTATCGTCGCGACCAAAAGATAAATATCCGTTTTACTCCCGTATTACGGAGAATGACCGCAATGCAATTCTAAGACAAGCCGTTGTAACAAGCGAGAGGTATAAAATGTTAGCTGGAAAAATGTGTCCGGATTGCGGCCGCCCAGCCTCATACATTGAAAGCGCAGACGGACACAATCACTGCAAAGAAGATGCAGGCGGGTGCGGATATACGTGGGACTCGCATTCGGAAGAGGATATTTTGGCCCAGTTTAACAAACCGGCGAAGATGAAGGTATACAAACATGGGGGATACAAAGACACCACCATGACCCCAATGGACAGTATCATTTATACCAAGACCATATTGCATGCGAGTTTAATGTCTATGGATCCACGAAACGGATTTGTGAAAGCTTGGGTTGGAGGTATCGATTATAAGTATTTTAAATACGACAATGTATATTTATCTAAGCGACAGGTGGGCTCAACGTTCAAGCCGTTTATTTATGCCATGGCTATGCGCATGGGAATGAAACCTTGCGATAAAATTACAGGAGCCGGTTGTATTGATTTACCTACCGGAGGAAGATGGTGTCCGAAAGGAGGAGCGGGATCCACATATACGATGGCCAAAGCATTGGCGGCGTCTGTAAACTCAATTGCGGCCACGCTTATTTCTCGATTTGGGCCAGAACCGGTCATTGCCATGATGAGAAGAATGGGGGTGAAAAGCTTTATTCCAATGCAGTATTCCATTTCGTTGGGGGCGTGTGAACTTTCCATGTATGAATTGGTGGGCGCACAATCATCATTAGTGAATCATGGGCTGTTTATTGAGCCTACTTTCATTATGCGTGTTGAAGACAAAAATGGAAATTTAATTTATGAAGCTGATCCAGTTATTGACCAAGCCTTGGAGCCGGAAATTGCGTACGAAACCGTTAAATTAATGAAAGGGGTTTGTGATTTTGGAACAGCTGCTCGCATAAGATCGAATCCTAAGTTTGGTAAAATACCATATCCAATGGCAGGAAAAACAGGTACCACACAGAACAATACAGACGGTTGGTTCATAGGTATGACCCCTGAATTGGTCACGGGCGTTTGGGTAGGTGCGCAAGATCCGACGGTTCGTTTCTCAAGCACAGCGTTGGGGCAAGGAGCCAATACGGGATTGCCAATTTTCGGATACTACATGAACGGAATTTATAAGGATGCGAATCTTTCCATTTCGAAGGGAGATTTTGAAGCACCGTTGAATTATGATCCAATCCGCTTCCAGTGCAATCAAACCGGTATGGGTGAATTATTCGATGATGGCGAAGACGCTACTTTTGAGGAGTTTTTCAACGGAGAATTGGAATTTGATGGCGATTCGCCAGAATAAAAAAGATTATGGGATTTAATAAAGTAAGAGCTTCTGCAGCGGAAGCATGTGAAGGTATTACCTCGGGAATGACGCTTATGGTGGGCGGATTTGGCCTGTGCGGTATTCCAGAGAATTGTATTTCGGAATTGGTGAAGATGGGTGTGAAAGACCTCACTTGCATTTCAAACAACGCTGGGGTAGATGACTTCGGATTGGGCTTTTTACTTCAACAAAAGCAAGTCAAGAAAATGATTAGCTCTTACGTTGGCGAGAACGCCGAATTTGAGCGTCAGATGTTGAGTGGAGAGTTGGAAGTGGAATTGATTCCGCAAGGCACCTTGGCTACGCGTTGCATGGCAGCCGGATATGGCATGCCTGTGGTGTATACTCCAGCCGGAGTAGGAACTGAGGTGGCGGAGGGAAAAGAAGTGCGTGAGTTCAAGGGAAAGAAGTATTTGATGGAAGAAGCTTTCGATGCAGACTTCGCGTTGGTGAAGGCTTGGAAGGGCGATGCCATGGGGAACTTGGTGTTTCGTTCAACGGCTCGCAATTTCAATCCCATGATGGCTATGGCTGGAAAGATAACCATTGTTGAAGTTGAAGAATTGGTTCCGCTTGGAGCGTTGGACCCCGATCACATTCACACGCCGGGCATTTATGTGCACCGCATTTTTCAAGGGGTGAATTATGAAAAGAGAATTGAGCAGCGCACTGTTCGTCAAAGAGTATAATTATGGCTTGGGATAAAATTGGAATAGCGAAGCGCATAGCGCAAGAAGTTCAAGACGGAACGTATGTGAACTTAGGCATTGGCATCCCTACGTTGGTAGCGAATTACATTCCGGAAGGAATGGAAGTGGAGTTGCAAAGCGAGAACGGAATATTAGGCATGGGCCCTTTTCCATTTGAAGGGGAAGAAGACGCAGACTTGATTAACGCTGGGAAGCAGACGGTGACTTTGCGCGACGGGTCTTCTATTTTCGACAGCGCAATGAGCTTCGGAATGATTCGCGCGCAGAAAGTAGATTTAACTATTTTGGGCGCCATGGAAGTGAGTGAGAACGGGGACATTGCGAATTGGAAAGTCCCGGGTAAGATGGTGAAAGGCATGGGCGGCGCCATGGATTTGGTGGCCAGCGCGAAGAATATTATTGTGGCTATGCAACACTGCGACAAAGCGGGTAATTCGAAGTTATTGCCGCAATGCAGCCTTCCGTTAACAGGCATTCATTGCATTAAAAAAGTAGTCACCGATTTAGGTGTATTCGACATCCGCGATGGCGCTTTTCATTTGGTTGAATTGGCTCCGGATGTCACGTTGGAAGAGGTGGTGGCGAAGACGGCAGGCAAACTGCTTACGCAGTAGAATGTTGCGAAGCAACGAATGTCTGCGACGAATGTCTACGACGGATACTAGCCTCGAAGGGGTGAAATAAATGAGGAGGCATGGGTGTTAGCCCATGCAAAAGGTGATTAAGCAAACGAACCCTCTTCGCGAGTTTACAACGATTCCAACCTTATGCGCATTTATACGAGAATCGCACCCTCTCGCACGGCCTAACAGCCCTGCTAAGCGGGTAATGTCGCCCCAAGGGGCTCGCGTTGGTTCAACGCATAAACACGCCTTTTACGATTAGAGATTGACTTTCATTTTTGCGCAATGAATCCATCCTCTCTCAGCCGACTCGTTCTCCATTTCGTGTTCGTCACAAAATATCGTGAACCCAAAATTTTTCTTCAAGTGGAACAAGCCTTACACGCATATCTCATAGGCGTATTCAACAACAAAGGCTCCGAAGTTTACGCCATTGGCGGATACTACGATCACGTGCATATTCTTTGTGAATTACCCCGCACCCTCACCACCGCAAAACTCGCCGAAGCCGCCAAATCAAACTCCTCACGCTGGATGAAATCGCAACACGAATCCCTAGCCGATTTCACGTGGCAACCCGGATACGCCGTATTTTCCGTTTACTACAAAGACCGTAAACGCGTTATTCAATACATAAAAAACCAAAAGAATCATCACACCTATTACTCCTATCTCGAAGAGGAAAACAAACTTTTAAATCAACACTCATTAGCCCCTCGGGGCGACACAAACGGCGCTTGGATCCTTCGGCTGTGAATTACAATGCAGATGCGCAATTCGACGATGGGTCTTGTGGTTATAGCAACGAGCTTCCGAATATGGGATTAATTTTGGTGGAAGACGCACAGAACGAACAATTTTATGTCATGATGGAATTGTCTGCCATGGGCACAGGCGGTCCCTACGGAGTGGTGTCTTCACTGAATGAACCTGTGGTGGTTATGAACACAACGGGTCAGGCACTCAAAGGTCCGTACGCTTGCGGAACGGAGGTTCAGTATACTGTTCATGACATGGGCAACAACATGCAAACGGCAATGACTAGTCCTGTTTACACCATGGCATGTGAGGTTCAGGTTGAAGAGGCACCGGCTAAGAAAACAGAGATGAACTTGTATCCGAATCCAGCGAAGAACAATGTGAATTTGGTAGGCTTGGAAAAAGGAACATCTGTGGAAGTGTATGATTTAACCGGAAGAGTATTGTTTAAAGACAAGTCGCAATCAGACCGCATTGAAATCTCCGTTTCGAAATGGAACGCTGGTGTTTACTTGGTTAGAGCCGGCGGAAAGACATTGCGTTTGGTGAAAGAGTAAGGGCGAAGCCGAATGTTGCGAAGCAACTAATGTCCTACCGACGAAAGTTGCTAAGCAACGAATGTGCAAGCACGAATGTCTTTCGGACGTTGATGACTGCTAGCCCCGAAGGGGTGAAATAAATGGGTAGGCATGAGTGTAAGCTCATGCCAAGGATTCTAAAACGAAGTGAGTCTCGCCAAGAAAAATTTCTCAACCGTCGCACTCAACGCCGAAAGATTATCGTGATCACTCGCTTTCGCGGCGTCAATGATTTCTCCGTTTTTCATCTTCACCAAGATGCCTTCGTTCATGCTGTTGTAAGCGCGGTTGTCTACCTTTCCATTCAACACGAAATAACGAGCTTCTTCAGGGGTAATTGAAAATTCTTCTTGAATGCCTTGAATGGCTTGCTGAATGGTGCTTTCAGGGATTTCAGTTCTTGAAATTTCAATCTTGAAAAGTCGGCGTTCAACAATGCGTGTGGCCAATTGACTTAACACAAAATCGGAATGTGAAGTCCAGACTTTCAATGCACCAAGAATGTCAATGTCGTCTAACTTCATAAACATCTCGAAGGCTTCATCGCTGGTTTCAAAATGAGACAAAGAAATTTTATTGTTGAGGAAGTATTGCAACGACGGAGAAGCCCAGAGCTGCTCGCCTTGGTCAGCAAGATGCTTGGCGCGTCTAAGCACATTCACCAACATATATTCCGCGCTTAAAACGGTCTTGTGCAAGTAAACTTGCCAATACATGAATCGTCGTGCGACAATAAATTTCTCAATCGAGTAAATGCCTTTTTCTTCAACCACTAATTGATCATTCACCACATCGAGCATCTTAATTAAACGCTCACTTCCCACTTGTCCTTCCACCACACCACTGAAAAAACTATCTCGCGCCAGGTAATCCAGTCTGTCCATATCGAGCTGACTGCTTACCAATTGGTGCATGAATTTACGCGGATACGTGCCGTTGAAAATTTCAAGCGTAAGATTAAGCTTTCCGCTGAACTCTGCGTTCAAGCGCTCCATAGCGAAGGAAGAAATGTGTTCATGATGAACTTCATTCACAATAGAACTTTCAAGGGCATGACTGAATGGACCGTGTCCAATGTCGTGAAGTAAAATGGCGCAAAGCAAACCCACTTCTTCTTCGTGGGAAATCGGATGTCCTTTCAAACGCAATTCATCAATGGCATTTTGCATCAAATGCATAGCACCCATGGCATGCTGAAAACGATTGTGTCCAGCGCCAGGATATACCAAAGAAGAAAGACCCAACTGGGTAATTCTTCGAAGTCTTTGGAAATATCTATGATTGATTAATTCAAGAACGAACGCATGGCGTATGGTAACAAATCCATAAACCGGATCATTAATCATTTTGCGTTTTAACATGAAGCAAATTTACGAAAATATGTAGTATACCTGTTCAGACTATATCCGCCGAAGGCATTCGTTGAAAACATTCGTCGCAGACATTCGTTGCTCCGCAACATTCTTATCTTTTACTTAGCGATATTAATCGCCTCGCTGTTTGCATCGAAAATCTTGTACTCTAAAAGAGCATTGTTACTCGAAGACTGCAATTCAATTTTAATATTGAATCGTTTTTTCCATCTAGCTAAAATGGTGTTGAACCACCAACCTTTGGTAAGGTATGCTTCAACCATAGGATGAATAGCAACGACAATATGTTTGTGAGCGGTAGTCTCTGCAATTAAGCGAATGCTGTTTTCAATTTCATCTTCGAACAACAAAGCAGCTTCAATTTTTCCAGTACCACTGCAGCTTGGACAAGTTTCTTGTGTTACAACTTCGGTAACCGGCTTCACACGTTCACGTGTAATTTCCACCACACCGAAACGGCTTGGTGCAAGAATGTTGTGCTTTGCCTTATCGCCTTGCATATACTCTTTCAACGCATCGTGAAGGGCCTTTTGGTTTTCCTTCTGCTGCATATCAATAAAGTCTACACAAATAATTCCACCCATATCGCGCAAACGGAAGAGACGCGCAATTTCTTTCGCACACTCCAGATTAGTTTGAAGGGCGTTTTGCTCTTGATCTTTTGCAGAAGCACTCTTGCGGTTACCACTGTTCACGTCAATAACGTGCATGGCTTCAGTGTGCTCTACTATGAGGTATGCGCCAGATTTAAGATTCACCTGCTTCGCGAAGCCGGCTTTAATCTGACGATAAATATTGAATGTGTCGAATAAATCTGTGGTCTTGTGAACCTTTACAATGCCTTCCTGATCGGGAGCAATGCTATGCATGTAGGTACGAACCTCTGCACCCAATTTCTCATCATTCACGTGAATCGCAGTGAACGAGTCGTTCAACAAATCGCGAAGGACCGAAGAGGTCTTCTTGATTTCGCTAAGAATACGTTTCGGAGGAAGCGCATTCGGAAGATTTTTCACCAACTCTTCCCAACGTAAAACGAGGTCTGTAAGATCTTGATCAAGCTCTTCAACACTGGTGTCTACTGCTTGGGTTCGCACAATAACACCCATGTTTTGTGGGCGAATTTTTTGCATGAGTTTTTTCAAACGGTCACGCTCATCTTCATCGGTTATTCTGCTTGAAAGAGAAACTTTGTTCGAAAACGGAACCAATACCAAATACCTTCCGGCAAGTGTAATTTCAGCAGTGAGGCGAGGGCCTTTTGCTGAAATGGGTTCCTTCGCAATCTGAACCAGTATCATATTCCCTTGTCCAATGGCGTCTTTAATGACACCATCTTTCTTCAACTCGGGTTCTTTTTGAAGACCAGATAATTCACCTGAAGCACGCTCACCGCCAAGAATGGGGCGCACGTATCTGTTCATTGTAGGATAGTGTGGACCAAGGTCGAGGAAATGCAAAAATGCATCCTTCTCGTAGCCAACATCTACAAAGGCAGCGTTCAAGTGGGGAACCATTTTCCGCACTCTTCCAAGGTACACGTCGCCCACAGCGAACTGCGTATTACTAACCTCACGATGTAACTCAACTAAGAGTTTATCATGAAGCAAGGCAATTTCCACTCCCTTGGAGGAAGCGTTAATGACAAGTTCAGCGTTCAAATTATTCTAAGATTAATGCACGACGGGAAAGGCGCCTGTTAGCGCCTTCCGTCAATACAGATGGTTCAAGCAAAGTTCTAGCGAACTTTTTTCTTGTGACGATTCTTTCTTAGACGCTTCTTTCTTTTGTGCGTAGCCATTTTATGGCGCTTTCTTTTTTTACCGCAAGGCATATTACTTATTATTTAATTTAATATCTATTTTCTTAATAAATGCATTCACACTGTCTCTTACAATAGGATCTTCGTTGTGACGAAGGATCTGGCTGTACAAGGTTTTCGCCTCGCTAAAGTTTCCCAACTGTTCACTCATTTTCCCAGCATACACCAAGGCAATACCCGATGTAGAATCTGTTGCAATGGCTCCCTTAAAAGTGGCTAGTGCCGCTTGTAAGCTGTCCATCTGCATCAATGCTTCGCCTTTGTAAATATAGGCCAATGTATTTTGTGGTTGAAGTTCAATAATTGTATTGAAACGAGCAACCGCTTTTTCCATTTGGCCCGAGCGAATAGCAAATTCACCAAGGACGAAATGAGCTTCAACATTTTTCGGATTTTCTTCTACCATTGACAGAAGCATTTGTATGCCCTGCATAGGTTGTGGTCCGTTTACCAATTCTATCGCTTGTTGAATCTTCACGCTGTCTGCTATAGGGCTATTCGCCTTTTCTATGGCCGACTTTGGTTGAGTGGGGAGTAATAAAAAAAGAACGATAAGCCCAAGGGCAACACTAACAATAACGGCTATGAGATACGATTTACGCATTCTCTGACACCTTTACCTTTTCTTTCACAGCATCAACAAACTCCTTCGCAGGCTTGAAGGCTGGAATGTAATGAGCAGGAATGGTTACTGTGGTTTTAGCCAAGATATTTCTTCCCAATTTCGCAGCTCTCTTCTTAACGATGAAGCTTCCAAATCCTCTTAAATATACATTCTCTCCTGCTTCCATAGATTTCTTCACAGTACCCATGAATCCTTCTACTATCGCCAACACGTCATTTCTGTCAATTCCCGTTTTATTCGAAATTTCTGTTACAATATCCGCTTTCGTCATCTTATTCCGTTTTGTTTGATTTTCTTTTCTCAATTTTGGGGTTGCAAATATACGTCTAAAATCTTAAAATCAAACGATTGCCTTATGAATTCGCGTGACACAGCCGCCTTAATAGAGTGGTATAAAAAAGAGAAGCGTGATTTGCCTTGGAGAAACACGAACGATCCGTATGCCATTTGGCTGTCTGAAGTCATTCTTCAACAAACGAGGGTGGATCAAGGAATGGCCTACTATCACAAGCTTTTAGGGCATTACCCTACAGTAAACGACCTGGCAAATGCACACCAAGATGAGGTGTTATCGTTGTGGCAAGGATTGGGCTATTACAGCCGTGGAAGAAATTTGCACGCGACTGCAAAAAAGATTCAAGAATTGGGGAATTTCCCTTCAACCTATACTTCACTACTTGAATTGAAAGGCATTGGTCCTTATACCGCTGCGGCAATTGCATCGTTCGCTTTTAACGAACGCGTTGCCGTGTTAGACGGAAACGTTTTTCGTGTGATCACGCGCTTTCTAGCGTCTGATCTTCCCATTGACAAGGGCTCTACGCGCAAGACGTTTCAATTGATGTTGAATGAATGGATACCGGAATACGCTCCGGCTGACTTCAATCAGGCCATGATGGAACTCGGTGCAACGATCTGTACGCCTAAGAACCCGAAATGTTCCGAATGTCCGCTTGCCCCGAACTGCGAGTCTTTCAGCGATGGAACGGTTTTGAACTTTCCAGTTAAAGCATCGAAAACGAAGGTAGAGCCGCTGTTTTTGTATTACGCTGCCATTGAAACGCCTTCAGGTTATGTGGTGAAGAAACGCCCTGAAATGGGCGTTTGGGCTGGTTTGTACGATTTTCCTTTTGTTGAATCGAAAGTAGAATTGAATGAAGAGGAAGTCATTCTTGAATTTCAGGAACGGTTCCCTTCCACCCAAAATGCAACATGGAAGAAAGAGAGTTTTTATACTCATGTGCTTAGTCATCGAAGGATTTCAGCGCAGTTTTTCAGTTGTTTATGTCGAAATATGTCGGAGGAATTTTCTTCAACCAAAACTTCTGAAGAGCTTTTGAACACGGGTATTTCAGCGTTGCTTATGAAGTACGTCAAAGAGATTCATATATGAAAACCGCATAAGCATTGCTTTCCGAAGGTGTTTGACTGAAATAGTTTTGACGCATTAACTAAATTTTATTTTTTATGTCAAACACCATCAACAAAGTGATCCTAGTGGGTCACCTGGGTAGAAACCCAGAGGTCAAGACCTTCGACAACGGAGGCAAACTTGCGAACTTCTCCATGGCCACCAAAGAGATTTGGAAGGACGCGAAAGGAGATCGACAAGAACAGACGGAGTGGCACAACATTGTTGTGCGAAGAACGTCGAGTCTAACATTTACCGAACAGTACTTGAAAAAAGGTATGTTGGTTTATGTGGAAGGAAAGCTACGCTCTCGTTCCTATAAACTGAAGACCGGCGAGGACCGTACCGTTTTGGAAGTGTTTGCCGAAGATGTTCAACTCCTCAGCAACACCAAGAAGGAAGAATCAGTTCCTACTAACACCGAAATGGTGGAAGAAACTGAATTCTGATCTTCCCGTTTTTTTTCTTTCGTTACCTTTACAAACATATTGGTAATGTAAAGAATGGAATTCAATAGTGTGATCTTGTTAAACAGCGCGGGCCCTTTGTTGCTCGTGCTGTTGCTTTTATCTTGTAGCGCCATTATGTCGAGCTCGGAAGTGGCTATTTTTTCCCTTTCTCCTGTACAACGAAAAGACCTCGAAAACGCGACGGACAGTCAATCTAAAAATGTTATTCGTCTACTCGAACACCCAACACCTGAAATAGCTACTAAACGACTGCTTGCCTCTGTTCTTATTGGAAATAACATGGTGAACATTGCGGTGGTGCTTGTTTCTACGATTTTGTTCGATATGTGGTTTGAAGGAACTTCGCTTGAACCTTGGGTTGTGGGATTACTTAATGTTGTAGGGGTAACCACCATTATTGTCTTGTTTGGTGAAGTGATTCCGAAAGTCTACGCCACCGCGAATAACATTAAGTTGGCGAAACGTTTCGCGTTTTTATTCATAGTACTGGATAAAGTCTTTTCTCCAGTTATTTGGATTCTGACCACCGCCGGAAAATGGTTCGAGAGCGATCAAAATCAGCAGGGAGGAAACATTTCAGTAGACGAACTCGGACATGCGTTGGAGCTGACTTCAGACGACAATCGTTCCGAAGAAGAGCATCGCATTTTAGAAGGCATTGTAACCTTTGGTGACAATGAAGTGGTGCAAATTATGACACCTCGTGTAGATGTCGTTTGTCTGTTTTTAGGAGAGTCATTCAAAAATGTCATTCAGCGCGTGGAATCTTCGGGGTATTCTCGATTTGTTGTAGCCAATGAGAAGTTGGATTCGGTAGCTGGAATTCTTTACGCGAAGGACTTACTTCCCCATTTAGGCAAAGAGGAATTCAACTGGGAGAGCTTACAGCGAAAGGCATTCTTCGTCCCGGAGAGCAAACAAGTAGATGATTTGTTAACCGAATTTCAACGCGACAAAATGCACATGGCTATTGTGGTTGATGAATACGGAGGAACTTCGGGTATTGTAACTCTTCAAGATATACTTCAAGAAATAGTTGGAGAAGTGAAAGATGAGTTCGATGATCAAAGTGAAATTTTATGGTCGAAACTCGATGAGAAAAATATACTTTTCGTTGCGAAAATTCCGTTGATAGATATGTACCGTGTTTACGATTTGGACGGAGATGATTTTGAAGCTTCACGCGGAGACAGCACCACCCTTGGCGGATTCATTGTTGAACAAATGGGAAGAATCCCGAAGCCCGAAGAAACTTGGCAGTTCGGTAATTTCGAATTCACGATAGAATCGGCCGACAACAGAAAAATCAGTCGAGTTAAAGCAAAGCGATATGTTTAAGAAATACAAGCGTTGGATACTGATATTGGCTGCGGCCCTGTTGACTGCAGCGGGAGTGTATTACTTTTTCTTTTCCAGAGATACTGCAGTACCAAGAAAAAAAGCATATTTCAGAATTGATTTTCCAGAGAAGAAATACACTCACTTCGAGAGTGAATGTCCTGTTTCATTTGAAGCTCCGAATTATTCTAAGATTGAAAATATTCCCAGTGAAGAAGGAAACACGGGATGCTGGTTCAACCTTTTTGTCCCTCGACTAAGAGCAACTGTATATTGTTCTTATTTTCCAGTAGAAAACAATTTGGAAAAGCATGTTTCGAAAGCATATGATAATACGATAATGCACGAAGTAAAAGCCACAGCAATTCGTCGCACACAGATACGAATTGACTCTACGAAAATGTATGGAATCATCTACGATCTCGAAGGAGAATCCGCATCACAGCTGCAATTTTTTGTTACCGACAGTGTAAATCATTTTTTGCGCGGAGTGCTTTATTTCCGCAACAAACCAAATTCTGATTCACTTGCACCGTGCTTGAAGTTTATGCGCGAAGATGTGGTGCACATGATCGAAACCATGCGTTGGAAGTAACTACTTCATCCAGCGAATAACCAATACGGTTAGCGCAATTAAAAAAACAAGTATTGAAATTTTATTAATCCCGTGCATCATGCGTAGGTTAATATCGCCTTGCTCTTTTTTGAAAAGATTCAAAGGGTTTAAGTAGTGAAGAATTTTTTTAAGTATCATTATTTTACAATTGAGATCATACTAATTTCAACTTTCGCGCTTTTCGGAAGTAGCGCAACTTCTACGGTTTCTCTGGCAGGAAAGGGAGCCACCATATACTTCGAGTAAACGGCATTCACTTCTGCAAAATCTGACATACTCTGCAAGAAAATGCTCGTCTTAACAACAGAACTAAAATCGGAGCCAGAGGCTTCAAGCAACGCTTCAAGATTTTTCATTACGAGTTCCGCTTCTGCTTCAATTGCAGAAGGCTTATACTCGCCCGTTGATGGGTCAATGGCTATCTGTCCGCTTGTGTAGACCATACCATTGGCAACAACGGCTTGGCTATATGGACCAATAGGCGCGGGTACTTTTTTTGATTCAATTGCAGTTTTCATTCGTAATGTTGCGTTGTTTTTTCAAACTTCGACATAAAAGGTGGAACAACCAAACAAGAACATATTATTCATAGACAACTTCGATTCATTCACATACAATCTGGTGCACTATTGCGAAGCTTTGAATGCAACGGTTCGTGTGGTTAGAAACAATGAAATTCCTTGGAATGAAGTGGAGAATTACGATGCTGTAGTTCTTTCTCCAGGCCCTGGATTGCCTGAAGAATCAGGAGATTTAATGAAGTTCATAGCAACATTTTGGGAACAAATTCCCATCTTAGGAATTTGTCTAGGGTGTCAGGCTATGGCGCTTCACGAAGGAGGGAAATTAAAGAATCTTGATCAGGTTCTTCACGGTGTTTCTTCAGAGGTTCAAAAAGTAGGCGTGTCTGTTTTGTTTGCTGGATTACCCAATCAATTTGAAGTGGGACATTACCACAGTTGGGTCATAGACAATGATTTCCTTCCAACTTCGTTCGAAGTAACTGCGAGGAATACGAGTGGTTTGGTGATGGCAATTCAACACAAAGTATTACCTTTAATGGCTGTTCAATTTCATCCGGAATCGGTTTTGACGAAAGATGGAATGCACATGATGAGAAACTGGATTCATTCAATTTAGATTATGGAAATTTTGAAAAAATGTATTTTGATTTTCTGTTTGAATGTCTCGGCAATGGCGGCATTCAGCCAATCGTATCAGATTGCTGTTATGAAATACAAAGGGGGTGGAGACTACTACGCGAATCCAACGAGTTTACCTAATTTAGTGACGTTTGTGAATAACGAGTTGAAGATGAACATTGCCAAGGAAACGCCTTACATTGAGGTGGGCAGTTCGGAATTATTCAACTATCCGTTCGTGCACATGACAGGGCATGGCAATGTGGTTTTTTCAGCAGCTGATGCGGAGAACTTGAGGCTTTACTTGTCTAGCGGTGGATTCTTGCACATCTCAGACAACTACGGATTGGATAAATTCATTCGCAAGGAAATGAAGAAAGTTTTTCCGGACGCAGATTTTGTTGAGATTCCTTTTGGGCATCCCGTTTATCACCAGAAATACGAATTCAATTCAGGGTTGCCTAAGATTCACGAGCACGACAATAAGGCTGCTCAAGGGTTAGGAATTTTCATCGATAATCGGCTCGTAGTTTTTTACGATTTCGAATGCGATTTGGGAGATGGTTGGGAAGACTCTAATGTGCACAAAGACTCAGAAGCCGCTCGCACCAAGGCTTTTCAAATGGGAGCGAATTTGTTGCAGTATGCATTCACTGGAGGCAAGTGAAGAATTGCGTGAAGCGCTCGAGCGGTCTGTAGATAAATACAACCGCAGTTCATTCATAGAAGAAGATCCAATCAGCATTCCTCATTCCTTCAGTAAAAAAGAGGATGTTGAGATCTCCGCATTCTTAACCGCGACCATCAGTTGGGGCAATCGGAAATCTATTTTAATCAGTGCGCATCGGCTCATGGAATACATGGATCAGACGCCGTTTGATTTTGTTTTGAATGCCCAACCAAAAGACTTTAAAAATTGGAAACCTTCGATACACAGGACTTTCATGAAGGAAGATGTTGAATTTTTCGTAAAGTCGTTAAGAAGAATTTATGTTGAAGAAGGCGGAATGGAAAAGCTTTTCACGAAAGGATTTTCTCTCGGAGGGTCGAAGGAAGGCATAGAGTATTTCAGAAACATTTTTGTTGGAAGTGAATCGCACCGTGCCTTGAAGCACGTTGCTAGTCCGGAAAGGAACAGCACCGCAAAGCGCATAAACATGTTCTTGCGTTGGATGGTTCGTAACGACAAGAGAGGAGTAGATTTCGGATTGTGGAAAGGAATTAGTCCGTCGCAACTGTCGATTCCGTTGGACGTCCATTCGGGAAGAACGGCTAGAATGTTCGGATTATTGAACCGCACGCAATCGGATTGGAAAGCGGTTGAAGAGTTGGACCGTAATCTTCGAATGTATGATGCTGCTGATCCAGTGAAGTATGACTTTGCCTTATTCGGTTTGTCTGAAGCTGGATTTGAAAAATAAAAAAGGGCCATTTGGCCCTTTCTCTTATGATGAAAACTGCAGAGATTACGAGAGCAATTGTTGACGGAGTAAAAATTCGAATTGCGCGTTTTGTTTTTCAAGTCGCTTGATAGAATTTTCTTTTTCTGCCATTTCCTGAAAGTTCTTGAAAGCTGCTTCCAGCGTGTCGTTCATCTCTTCTTTTTTGAAAGGTTTCGTGCATACACGAAATACGCGGGCTTGGTTAATTGCGCTTAGCATGGCTTCAGCGGTTATGTTACCTGAAAGAAGAATACGTTGTGCTTTCGGAAATTCTTGAGCCATGCGTTGTAGGAAGTGGGTTCCAGACATGCTTGGCATTTCCAAATCGGATATGACTACTTGAATGTTTTCGGACTTCATAATGTTATAGGCATCGAAAGGATCGGTTGCGGTGAACACATTGTAATCGTTTCCGAAAAGTGATTTGAAGGTGTGAAGCACCATCGCATCGTCGTCTAAGCAAAGAACATTAACCATAGTGTTGAGTGTATTGTTGGGAGAGTTTGAATGATTCATAATTGAAGTGTTTGGTCTCGGTTTAACGCGGCTCATTCTTTTAAGGTTTCATTTTTCTTGATTTTTTTTCGGAAGTGTAGGAATCATGGGTGATTCGGGGCTTTTTATTTTGCAATTCGGCAATAGCCTTAAGGAGTGATTGTGTCATTTGAATGGATTCATCGAGACGTGATTGAAGAATAGCGTTCTCTTCCATCATGCGTTTGGTAATGGCGTTAGTTTCTTCAATGACTTCGGCCTTAATCTTTTCAACGTCAACGTGGGCGTATGCTTCTGACACCATGAGTAGCGCTGGAGTAACTCGATAGAGCTGCGCGAGTTTTTTGAAGTCATCGATTTTAACGTAGCGTTGTCCGTTTTCGAGTCGGCTGTATTCCGACTGTGAGATTCCGAGTTGATCTGCGATGTACTCTTGTTTGAAAGAGTAGAGCATTCTAAGTTGTTTAAGCTTAGGGTAGTTTGTGTTTTTGAAAACAGTTTTCATAGGAGAATTGGTTTTAGTTTTCCCAAAACTCATATTTCAAAACCTCCTCAAAATTGTTTTTCGAAATTTTCGAAAAGATTATTCTCCCACTCGTGAGTAGATCAGCGTCTTAATTTTCTCTGGAATTGGCAAAAGACCTAGCTTTTGTGCTTGGTGGATGGCTTTGTTGTCATTTTCGATTGTCTTCGAAGATTGAGATGAATCCCATTTTTGAACTAGCTCGGTAAGTTTTGGGCGAATTGTTTTTGCCATATAATCCCCGATTTGATATTCATCGAAGGAGGATTCAATTCCAGAATGCTCAAAAATATTTCTATTCATTTCATTAGAAATCCCCTTATTTCTGTCCTGAAGAATTCGTTCTTCGAGCATTAAGAGATATTTGATTGGAAAATTCAAGAGAGATGCATTGAATAAATAATTCAGGCCATTCATAAACGTACTCTGTTGAAAATCTGAAACGAATTGGGGTTTAACAAACAGATCTTCACTACTAGGAATTATAGACCATCTATCAAAATGATACCTTGGAATGAATTCGTTGTTACCGACGCTTTCATTACTTAGAAAGCATTTTTTTTCAAGAGTGACATATTTAAGTTGCGCTATTTCAGGAATTTCTGAGGAGGTTACGTTTACTCTGAATTTTATTATGAAGTGGTCTTTATTAGATTGAAAGGTAAAGCCAGGAAGAGAAAATAGCAGAAATGCAACACCCGCCCATCTTATGAAATGAGGCAAATCTTCTTCATGAACTTTAAAAGGATGTCCAGAAATTCCTAACAGATTGTACAATTCGAAATTTTCCGGCTTAATTCCAAGTTTTGCGCTGAGAGTGTCATCTTTTACGCAGTAATTTGAATGCAATAGGTCAAAAACCGTATAAAATTCATTACTAGAAAATCCCGATTCTTTTATTCTAGGAATTATGCTGTCAAGTGTTTCACCGGGAACGTATTCACCAGCAGCACCAATCATCATTTGCATGGCGAGGGAAACACTTTTATTGGCCATGTCGTCAGTAATCATTCTAGCATTCGATTGAAAAAAATCAATTTTACTTTTGAAGTCATTCAAGTTCAAATTTTCTTTTTTCGAATTCTCATCGATAAAGCAATTGATAACTTCTTTCCAAGTCGGAAACGAAATAATCGAGTTAGAGTTTTTATTAGGTTTTGGCATTACAATAAACTTTAGGTTGTTTACAACAAGCGCTAAAACTAAGTTATGGATTGCAATAAATTCAGTTTCTTGCAGTAATAATTTTTCACTTTGGAACCTACCATTTTATCGATAGAAAGCCAATCAAATGAAATTCAATCTGTTAAGAAAGAGTTCCCAAATTTGTTTGAACTGGATTTGGTACAAAGCCAACTTCAAGAATTGTTTTCTATTAGAAGTCTAAAGCTCACGGACGGAATTTTGGAATCAAAGGAATTTATTACGGCGAATCCTCAATATGGAAACTGGGTTTTTTACCCGTGGAATAATGCGGCGTTAAGAATTTTAGAAAAATCAGAGTTTGTAGAGCTGAGAACTTCCAGGAACAGAAATAAAATATCAAAATCAGAGCAAGCTGAATTAGCAAGTAAAACTATTGGGATCGTAGGCATGTCCGTTGGTTTCTCAGTTTTTCTGACAATGGTCTTGGAGAGAGTTGCCGAAAATTTTAAAATTGCAGATTTTGACACCTTATCAATGTCAAATTTGAATAGACTTCCTTTCAAATTGGCAGATATTGGATTGCCTAAAGTTGAAATTGCTAAACGCTGGGCCTTAGAGATAGATCCGTATTTGAATATTCAAGTTTTTGGCGAGGGAATTGACACATCGAATGTTGGAGAATTTTTCCAGGGACAGAGGAATTTAAATTTGATAGTTGATGAATGTGATAGTGGCAATATTAAACTGTTGCTAAGAATTTTTGCCAAACGTTTTGGTATCCCTTTATTGATGGAAACAAGTGATAGGGGATTACTTGATGTAGAAAATTATCAAAACGAGGATGAACCAATTTTTCATGGTGCTATTTTAGAATCGGAAATTGACGGGTTGTTACATGGTCAGTCTAGTGAAGTATTAATGAGGTTTATTGATTTATCAACGGCTTCTAAACGAGGGATTGAATCGATGATGGAGCTTGGGAAATCTATAGATACTTGGCCTCAATTAGCGAGCGATGTATTTCATGGAGGTGCAACTGTGACAATTGCCGCAAGAAACATTTTACTTGGCAACTTAATTCCCTCCGGTAGATATTTTATGGATCTTCAGCAGAAGTTAGGAGTTCATGGGCTATAATATCAATTCACCTGAAAAACACTTAGGTGAAATTTCAATCAGAAGTTTTAGGGCTGTGGATGATTTGGATAGCTGTATGCGCTTTAGAGAGGGCCATTTAGGAGTTTTAGAAGCTTTTGGCTTTAAGCTAACTAGCTCAACGGAAGAATGGATGTTTGATCCCGGCACACATGTTATTATAATTGAATCAACTGATCGAAAAATCACATACGGGGGATCGAGATTACAGTTGCTGGGATCTAAATTAGAGCTGCCTATTCAAAGTGCGGTTGGAGAGGATATCCCTAATCTTGATGAATTTTTGAAAGGTAGAAACGGTCCAGTAGCTGAGTTGTGTGGGTTATGGAATTCAGTTGCTGTAGCCGGGTTAGGTATTGGTAGTGTATACAGTATTCGAAGTGCGATTGCACTTGGCGGATTACTTGGCTACAATGAGATGATTGCTCTCTGCTCAGCATTTACTTACAGAATTTCGCATAAATATGGATTCCGTTTGGTTGAATCTTTGGGTGAAGGAGGAAAGGTTTTTTACGCTGGCGCTAATCAATATGCCCACATTACTCATCAACCAAATATAATGGGCCTTACAGATTCGGATGAAATTGAGCGGTTTAAGATTAACGAAATTCGGGCAAGTCCCATATTAAGAACAGATGAAATAATTGGAGATGGCTTGACATCTATTTATTATCAAATTGAAACATGAGAAATTTTCTTCTACTACTTTGCTTATTTATCATTTCAGTTGAAAGTAAATCACAAATAGGATATTGTGAATTTCCTGAAAATTCCAAAATTGAAAATTGGAAGAACTTAGAATATATAAGCGGTAATGGAACAATCATTAATTTAGGTTTAAAGGATGGAACTTATTTAATCCATTGGAAATTTCAGGTTGATAGCATTTTTTGGAAAAGCCAAAAAGTATTGCATATAGCAAATCCAATTATCGACGATGTTGAAGTATATCAAATTACACCAGACTCTATTTTTCACAAAAGTTCAGGGGAGAAAATACCTTTAAACCTGAGAGAGTATAATATTTCGGGCAATGCAGTTGATATTCGCAAATCTGCAGATAACGTAGTTGAGTTTTATTTGAAAGTAAAAAGCTCAGATCAATTACTTATTCCTTTGAGCGTAGAAGATTCAGTTCATTTATTAAATGAATATGAGAATATTGATTTGATATTCGCAATTTATCTGGGAATAATTCTGTCGATGTTTATTTATAACCTGTTTTTGTATTTTTCGATTAGAGATTCGGTTTACCTACTTTATATTTTTTACATTTTTACTGTAGGATATACGCAACTCGTTCTATTTGGATTTTCGTCGAAATATATATTCAATTTTTCAGGAGGACTAAATATTTCGTTAGGTTCAATAGTCCCTGGATTAAGCGGTCTAGCAACGATTTATTTTGCCCAGAGGTTTATTAGAACTGGTCAATACGCACCTAAAATAAATAGTATTTTAAATTTCTTCAAACTGCTTTATTTGGCTGCAATCGTTTTAGCGGTTTTTGGATTTCATAATACAACGCAAATAATACTAAACGTTGGCGCCTCGTCTGCATTGATATTAATCTTCGCTTCGATAAAAGCAATTAAACAAGGATACAAACCAGCAAGGTATTTTATAGTAGCATGGGTAATTTTTATTCTCGGTCTTACTTTATATGCTTTACGAAACTTCGGCATCCTACCTTTCAACGCTTTCACAAACTTCGCTTTGCCAGTAGGGTCCGTGGTGGAGATTCTGTTGCTTTCTTTCGCGCTGGCAGATCGAATTAATGTGCTGAAACAAGAAAAAGAACTTTCACAACAACAAGCATTCGTTGCCATGAAAGAAAACGAAAGACTCGTCACAGAACAAAATGTGGAACTCGAGAAAAAAGTGCACGAAAGAACCGCAAGTCTCGAAAACAGAAACACCGAACTGCATACCGCCATGAACGACCTGCGTATGACACAACAACAACTCGTTGAGTCAGAGAAATTGGCGTCAATCGGACAAATGACCGCAGGTATCGCACACGAAATAAACAACCCCATTAACTTCGTTCAATCGAACGTAGGACCTTTGAAGCGCGATATCGATGAAATTCTAGAACTGCTCTCTCAGCTGGCGGAAATAGATGAAAATAAAGATCTTCTTGAACAGATAAACAATCTGAAAAGTCAATACGTAAAACTCGATGTAGAATACCTCAAAAAAGAAATAGAACAACTGCTTCACGGTATTGAAGACGGCTCGAGAAGAACCGCAGAAATAGTAAAAGGACTCCGTGTATTCTCGCGGATGGACAAAAACGAATTGGTCTCTGCCGACATCAACGAATGCCTAAACTCAACACTCGTCGTGATGAAAAACATGACCAAAGCAGAGGTAACACTCAATGTTGAATTGGGAGAGAATATTCCGAAAATAAAGTGCTATCCGGGTAAACTTTCGCAAGTGTTTATGAACCTTGTTACAAACGCCGTTCATGCAACGCGCCTGCCAGGAAGACAACCAATAGATCGTGTAATAAATGTTCGTTCTTCCTTGAGCGATAATAAAATATGTGTTGAAATTCAAGACAATGGGACAGGCATTCCAATAGAAATTCAAAGTAAAATATTCGAGCCGTTCTTCACCACAAAAGATGTTGGAGAAGGCACCGGACTTGGTTTAGGCATTGTAGCGGGAATCGTAGGTGAACACAACGGACATCTTTCGTTCACAAGTAATGTAAACGAAGGCACTACTTTTCTTATAACTTTACCCATCGTTAACTAAGACCCAATTAGTTTTATGATTAAAGTACTTTACCTCGACGACGAAGAAAACAATCTAATCGCCTTCAAAGCGCTCTTCAGAAGAGAATTCGATGTATTTACAACAACGTCTCCGCAAGAGGCTGTGGCTTACCTCAACACTAACGTTGTTCCCATCATTCTTTCCGATCAGAAAATGCCGGAACTCAGCGGAGTGGAATTCTTCGAACTAACACTGAACGATTTTCCAAATGCGGTGAGAATACTTGTTACAGGATACGCCGATATCGAAGCGGTAATTGACGCTATAAATCGCGGACAAGTTTATCGATACGTGGCCAAACCTTGGAACGAAAACGATCTTCGAGTGTGCTTGCTTAACGCCGCTGAACGTTACGAAATGAATATCCATTCTGGAGATTCAGATTCTAAATCTAGTAAATGGAAAGGTGCGAAATTGCGCATTCAAGATGCTATTCATAAAGTGAAAGCCGTAGTCTCTTCTTGGAAGGGATCTTCCCAACCCGTTCCTGCTGATTCATTGAACGAAGTGGTAAACGAACTGAACTCACTCGAAGAAAGTGTAAACGAAGTATTCGAAGAATCGAAATAATCTCTTAAACTTTATCGTCTTCCGATTCTCCTCCTAGACTTTCTTCCGGAAGCGTTGGATCTATCTTCTGCATGCGCCACGCTTCGTAAGACAAATCGTCTTCTTCATCTATAACTTGCATAAACGGCTCTGCAAACGCCTTGGTGCTCAAATGATGCTCCAATGATAACAACATTGCCGGTAAAACAATCAAGTTCGTTAACATCGCGGTAAACAACGTCAAGGAAGTCAATATTCCCAAGGCACGCGTTCCATCGAATTCAGAGAATACGAAAATTCCAAAACCGAAGAACAAGACTATGGATGTGAAGAGAATACTTGCCCCTGTGTCCTTTACTGCAGACAATACCGACAATTTAATGTTCCAATTGTGCTCACGTAATTCCTGTCTATACTTCGCAAGGAAATGAATGGTGTTGTCTACCGTAATTCCAAATGCAATACTGAACACCAAAATGGTAGACGGCTTCAATGGAATGTCGAAAAATCCCATGAATCCAGCTGTAATAAACTGAGGAATTAAATTCGGGACAAGGGAGATCAAAAGCATGCGCAGACTGCGGAACATCACCCACATGAGCAGACAAATAACCCCAACAGCAAAGAGCAAACTCGAGAATAAATTATTCACCAAATAAGTGGTTCCCTTCAAGAATACAATGCTCGTTCCGGTCATGGTTACCTTATACAAACTGTCGGGAAAAAGTTTGGTAACCTCTGGACGAAGCGTGTTCAACAAAGAGTCCATAGCCAACGTTCCGATATCTGCCACCTGAGCGGTAATGCGGGTTTTCTTCAATGAATCGTCTAAGAATGTGTTTGAATATTTCGAAGCGTTTGAATTTTCAGCAGCACTATCCGATTGCTCGAAGTAGGGACCAATGAATTGCTGTTCTTGCCGACTAATTAAATCGTAATACTCCGGATCTCCGTCGTAATAGGCTTGCTTGGCAAACTTAATGGCATCTGCAATTGACAAGGATCTTGATATTTTTGTGGAAACACCGGGCAAAGTGTCCATGACATCTTGAAGCGAATCTATTCGAGCAATGGTTTTCGGATTGGTAATTTTTCCGCGCTTGGCTTCAACCATAATTTCGAAAGGCATAACCCCGTCGAAATGTTTTTCAAACCAGTGTAAGTCGGTAATGACGCGGTCATCGTCTGGAAGGTCATCTACAATGTTACCAGTGGTCTTCACCAACGTCATTCCGTAAATACTAAGACCAGTTATAATTATGGTTATGAAATAAATTGGCCTTCTGTTTTTGGTAATCATTTTCACCAAATTCTCGAGCGTGTGATACAACCAACGCATGTCGAGATGCTTTAAGTGACGGGCTTTTGGCGCTGCAGTGTAAGAGAAGAGAATTGGAAATGCGATAAGCGAAATGAAGAACATAAGCATGCTATTCAACGCCGAGATAACCCCGAATTGCTTCAGCAAATCGCTGTCTACAAAAATGAATGTAGCGAATCCGACAGCGGTGGTTGCGTTAATCATGAACGCGGCTTCACCCACCTTCTGAATTACACGGGTCATGGCGCGCATTTTATTTCCATGACGAATGAACTCCTGGTGGTATTTTGTAAGCAGGTAAATGCAATTAGGAACACCAATAACAATCATGAGAGGTGGAATGAGTCCCATGAGCATGGTAATCGGATAATCGAATAGCGCAATAGTACCCATTGATACGACCACACCAATTCCAATAATAACCATACAAACTAAAACAGCTCGAACACTTCGGAAGAAAATAAAGAGCAGTACGGCGCTTACCAGAAGCGATAACAGCGTAAAGAATTTCAACTCGGCCTTCACCTTGGCCGTCATTTGCGTGCGTATGAAAGGAAGTCCGGAGATGTATGTCTTTATGTAGGAGTCTTTAGAAAACTGATTGATTTTTTCTACAATCTGGTCCACTGCATTTCCTCGGAATTGTGAATTGAAAAGTTTTCCATTAACAAAAATCATCATTAACGTAGCGTCTGACTTCGATTTGTAAAGCAATCCATCGTAAAAAGGAAGTGATAATATCTTTTGTTTTACCGAATCGAGTTGGACTTGCGACTCTAGCTTTCCATCAGAAATATGCCGGAAGCGAAAACGCTCTTGCATAGTATCGGCATACATTTCATAGCAATGCGCAATGGAAAACACAGAGTCAACTACGTTGCGTTGAACGGTAGTTTTCATTCCGTCAATAATCGTATCAACAGGAACAGTAATTTTCTTGAGGGTGTTACCAAGTTCCTTCAGCGCAATAAAGTTCTGAAGTTCCCAAATTTCCGGGTCATTCAATCCAACAACCATAACGTTCCCGTCTTCTGAGAACTGTTTAGTAAAAGCTTGGTATTCAACGAATGTCGGATCGTCTTGAGGCAAAACCCCCGAAAACTTATAGCTCATGCGCACATTGCGTGCTTCCCAACCCATAAAAACAGTGATGGCTAATGATAGCACACCAAGTAAAATGCGGTTACGAAGAATAAAAGCAGCAATTTTTGCCCACATAGCTTTTTGAATAGGCTGCAAAGAAACGCTAAATCTATTTTCGAATGAAATTTTAGGCATCCTTTGTCAACCTATGGTTAAGAGTGCTATCTTCGTCCCCACAAAATTGAAAATCATGTCACAACAACATCAAGAGCAAATTGACGTCTTCATGTCGAAAGTTCGGGCAATGAACCCGAACGAGCCTGAGTTCCTTCAAGCAGTTCACGAGGTGGCGGAAGCCATCATTCCATTTATGGAAAATCATCCTAAGTACAAGGATGCTAAAATCTTAGAACGCATTGTTGAACCAGAACGCACGATAATCTTCCGTGTTCCATGGGTAGATGATAAAGGTGAAGTTCAAGTAAACCGCGGATACCGCGTAGAATTCAACAGTGCAATCGGACCGTACAAAGGCGGATTGCGTTTTCACCCGACGGTGAATTTGTCTGTTTTGAAATTCTTAGGATTCGAACAAATTTTCAAAAATTCTTTAACTACCCTTCCAATGGGTGGTGGAAAAGGTGGATCAGACTTCGACCCGAAAGGAAAGAGCGATCGTGAGGTTATGGCTTTTTGCCAAAGCTTCATGAGCGAATTGTCTCGCCACATTGGTGCAGATACTGACGTTCCTGCTGGAGATATCGGAGTAGGTGGACGCGAAATCGGATTTATGTTCGGTCAATACAAGCGTCTTCGTAACGAATTTACCGGTGTATTAACTGGAAAAGGTCGCAACTGGGGTGGATCATTGATTCGTCCGGAAGCTACAGGTTACGGTACTGTATACTTCGCTCAAGAAATGTTGGCGGTTAAAGGAATGAACTTCACTGGTAAAACAGTTGTTGTTTCAGGTTCGGGAAACGTAGCTCAATATGCTATTGAAAAAGCTACTGAGCTAGGTGCTAAGGTGGTTACTGCTTCAGATTCTTCTGGATATATCTACGACGCAAACGGAATCGATACCGAGAAACTTGCTTTCTTAATGGAATTGAAAAACGTGAAGCGCGGACGTATTCAAGAGTACGCAACTAAATACGGTTGTGAATTTATAGCTGGAAAAACACCTTGGGGTGTGAAGTGCGACATTGCTCTTCCATGTGCTACGCAAAACGAATTGAATGGCGACGATGCGAAAGTATTGGTAGCTAACGGTTGTATGGCTGTGGCTGAAGGTGCAAACATGCCTTCAACTCCGGAAGCAATTGCTGTATTCGACGCAAACAAATTAATGTTCGCTCCAGGAAAGGCTTCTAACGCGGGTGGTGTAGCTACATCTGGTTTGGAAATGTCTCAGAACAGCCTTCGTCTAAGCTGGTCTCGTGAAGAGGTAGACCAACGTCTTCATAACATCATGAAGAGCATTCATGCTGCATGTGTTCAGTATGGTACAGACGGAGACTATGTTAACTACGTGAAAGGTGCAAACATCGCAGGCTTCGTTAAAGTTGCCGACGCTATGTTAGACCAAGGGGTAGTTTAACCCGGTATTA
>Ga0304730_1000155_pt1 | contig 62006 bp, 115 predicted proteins | sample M_130628_MF_Meta_FD_190474 | JGI IMG/M metagenome (GOLD analysis project Ga0304730, IMG submission 190474) | Freshwater microbial communities from Lake Montjoie, Canada to study carbon cycling - M_130628_MF_MetaG (v2) (version 2) | ecosystem: Environmental > Aquatic > Freshwater > Lake | place... | reverse complement strand
TTCTTGTAATATTCTATACTGACTCTCTGTTATTATTATTTTCATTATACAAGCATTTCAAGATGATAAGGTATTCCATACCTTTCCATTATGGGATCCAAAAAACTTTGTATCTCGTCTTTTAAAAAATATTCAAAATCTTGTGTATCATATTCCAATTCAGCGTACTGATCTCCAATATCCATATTTGGTTTCATAACCATCTCGTCACTGTTATAATTATAAACATACCCATCAACAGTCCCATTTAACAAAACACAACTAATATCAACCTCACCTTTCCATCTTCCATCACCATAGGATTCTATCTGATCCACCATAAATGTTAGTTTTAAGTTTTGGTTACCTTCAAAACTTAATTCTTTATATAATATTTCTTTTTTTAATTTTTCAACCAACTTCTCATGCCCTCCGTTATAGTCATACCATATAGGTCGTATTGTTCGGTTATCCTCTTCACTACCTTTTTTTACTCCACTCATTTGGTAAACAATATCGTCAAGTGTTGGTTCTTCTCCTCGTTTTTTCTCACTATCCCAAAACTTATATAAAAATTCCTTAAACGTTTTCACATTTAGTTCGTTATATTGGTCTTCTGTTAATATTATTTTCATTTTATTATGCAAAATTATTTACTGGTTGGTTTAATGCTGTTGATAAACTTATTTTACCGTTTTTACCAATTATTTTCCAATCATCATTTTCTGTGTTATATCCCCATTTGCCAACATAAGATGAGAACTCATTGCCATTATACCATTTAATGTTTCCATTTCTAAAAAAAACTAAATATCTACCTTCTCTTTGTGCTGGCGGATATGGTCCTACTTCTAATCTATAATTTACAGGGTCCGATTTAGGAAATTGATGTAATTTATATGTAGTGTTTTGAGTAAGATTATCTAATTCAAACTCTAAATACGTAAAACTTAATTCATCTGTTTCATATTTTAATTCAGTTGTAGTGGTTTCTTTTTTTGTGGTGGTTGTGGTTGTGGTTGTTTTACCTTTTTTTAATTCTTCCGCATATTGTTTAAAGGCCTTTTGATTGGTTACCATTCTGTCAGCAACCCCTCCTTTGTATTTTGGGTCATTTGCTTGGGAAAAATTTATGTTCCAACCTTCTAAATATTGTGTTGCTGCGGTACTCCATTTACCCGAATTTATCGACTTAACCCATTCATATGTGCTTTTAGCCTCACCTCTATAAACGGCGTTTACTAACGCTCTTTGTACATATAGTGGATATGAAGTATACTTAGGAAAAATTGTTTTTGCCTTATTTTCTTCTTTTGTTATATCACTTGTTAATAATTCTTCAGCCTTTTGATTTGAAATTTTTTTACCTGGTTTTGCGTTTTCTCCTGTATGTCCCCAACCAATTGTTAGTGTTCCACCTTTTTTATCTGCAGATGATTTAACAAACGTCTTCGGATTTTTTGGGTCTTTATCATCAAAAGTATAGTGTTGTCCACTTGAATCTATAACTGTAGATTCATAACCTTTAATGGTATCTCTAAATACGTCATCATCCGCCAATCCCTCCATTAATTTTTTATACTGGTTTTCTGTTATTATTATTTTCATTGACATATAACTTTTTCTTTTTCATTATTCGTTACAGGTTTAACGACTACATCTAATTCGTCTTCTTTTTTAAATCTAAAGGTTTTTATTTCATTAACCCCTGGCATTATTCTAAATCTTATTGATAGTCGTTTTTCATCACAACCCCTTTGTCCTTTATTAGACCAATATAGATCTATATATTCAATAGGTACTATGGTGTTATACTCATAAATTATCCCACCAATTTGTAATTTTACTTTATCTAAATAATCTTTAGCTTCCTTACTATTTACTAACCATTCATATACCCTTTGTATTAGTTCATTATAAATACCAACATACTCTCCCTTAAATTTGGCTTTATCGCTTTGTTTAAATATTGAGAAGAACTCAGATAAATAACTATCTATGAATGGATCCATTTTTTTAACCTCAAAGAATGTTCCTGATGGGAATATCACTTCGTCATCAAACACTAAATCTTTTTTAGTGACAAGATCTGACTTTAAATAATAAATTCCTTGTGTTAATGATTTTTGAATACACTGTATCATTTTCTCAAAAACAAGATCAAGTGTTCTTTCTTTAGATTTCACCTTTGTTAGTATCGTGAATAACGTCTCCTTAATATCATCATCACAACTATACCTTAAACTTAAAAATGTTGCATGTTTATCAAAATGGTCACCAACAAAACTCTCCTCATATTTTTGATGTTCTAATGTTCTTGCCATTTTTAACAGATCTTCCAAGTCCGCTGGTATTTCTTCGGAGTTTCTTTGTTTGTTTAATACTTTTTTTGTTTTTGTTTTATCAAACGTATCGTCTTCAATAAAGTCAGCAATTAATTTTAAATAAGTTGAAGTTCTACCCTCATCTTGGAGTGCTAACTCAACAATACGTGGAAACATTCCAACGTTTTTAAACCTAAAATAATCATCTAACACCTCTATTGATACATCTAAATCAACTTTATCATCCCCTATTAAATCATCTCTCATTTTATATAAACGACAAAATGGGCTATCGGGTTTTTGAGTTACACATAATTTATGAATTATGCTTTCATATTTTTGCACCATTTCATTAAGTTTTTTATATTGATCTTCAGTTAAAATAATATTTAATTTTGATTCTTTTAATTTTTTTTCAATCGGTAAATTATTATTCCTCTCAGATAAAAAGTTTTTATTATTTTTCCTTATAAAATGTGATAACTCTAAATTTTTATTATTTAATGATGATGTAGGGGTTGTTCCTTTATTTTCCTTACTCATAGCAAAATTATTAAGATTTTCAAATAAAGTTTTTAAATCGGGGGTAAAATTATTCCAAGTCCAACAAGCTAAAATTCTATAAACGGGCCGTGTGTTTATGTATCTACCTCCTGGAACCGATCCATTATTCCAATAAGATAAAACAACCCCATTCCAATCTAATGTTTCACCAGGTTTTAATCTTAACTCACTCCTTAACTCAGTAAGGTTAGCCGTTTTTTCTCCGTGATCACAATCATAATCTTTTTTATCATTAACTGACATATGGGATAATAACTGTGTTAACATATTTTTAGCACGATTTTCTGGTATGGTTTTTTCCTCTCCTTTAGAAGTAGAAAATGTTAATTTCATAAGATCTTTTATCCCTTTATTTAAATCTAATTTTGACTCTTCAGAGGTATTTATTTCTTTATTTTCCACATCTGAATCAGAAACACCATATAACACATTAGTTGATTTTTTTATATCGTCTATTGAAACACCACCTTCAATTGGCTTTGGGAATGATTTAGACATAACATCCTTAGACGTTAAAAGTCCTACCCTATTTTCTAACATATGCTGTATTTCGTGTGCAAAAGTTTGTTCATAATTAGAGATTTCTCCTATTAAAGGAGATGGTACAAAAACCCTGCAATCATTTATGTTATTACCCCCTGAAGCAGTAGAAACTAAACCCCCTAACCACGCAGCGATTTCATTACTACCATTTTGTATGAGTACATCATATTCTTTGTCAAAAATATGTCCCAAACTTGAATCATTGAGATTAGAATCGATATAGGCATTTAGAATAAATGCATAATCATTTCTATTATCCCCATATCTATTCATTACCACTAATTCAATATTATCAATAACCTTTAAATAATTTTTAAATTTATCCTTAGTTTGTTCATCAGTTAAATTAAATTGTTTTTGGTGTTTACTTATAGTTATTGGATCGTTTAACCATTTTCTCCACCAATCTTTTGCCTGTTCTAATAATGGGGCAATTTTTATTCTATCAGAATTTTTCTTATCATTAAGTTCTTGATAAAATAATTTTTGTTGTTGTTTAAATGTATCATCTATACCACTATATGTATCTTTATAAATTTTAGGTGTTAAGTCCTCACTAAACCCATAGTCAACACATTTTTTTTTAACAATATCCCAGTATTGTCCTTCGAGACATTTGGGCCACTCTAATTTATTACCACTAGGTTTATTCATTTCTACCGCAGTTGTAGATTCTTTCAAATAGTTTTTGTTGTGTTGTTGGTTTTTATTATTTGTAACTATTAATTTTTTATATTGATCTTCAGTTAAAATAATATTTAATTTTTTACTCTCTTCTAATTTTTCTTTTTTTGATTTTCCTTTATTTGGTATATCGTGTTCTTTTGGTGTTAAATCTATTCCAATTTTTTTACCAAATATTATTAGAAAAGGTGTGAGTGGTATTGGTAAAGGTACCATAGCGATTATCGTTAATATTAATCCCCTTACTACGTCAACAGATTGGCCTTTTATGAATTCTCTATCTTCATCATTAAGATCAAACCCCCTAGTTTTAGTATACGACTTAACAGCGTGTGTTAATATTCTAACCAACGCACCAGTCTCTTTTACTTCAGAACTTGCCCTGTCTTTAATATCTTTCATTTTAGATAAGACTTTTTTTACGATTCCTTCCTCGCGCTTATCTTCAATCATTAATTCTTTTTTCTTAAACTCCATAATAATAAATACCAATATAAACAAAAAAGTCAGGAGTTAATCCTGACCTTTGTATTATATAATAGATGGGTTTAGATTAACCCGTAAAGTGCCGCCTTGTCACCCATCAATTCTATCGCCTTGGTAACCGCCTCGTCTTTAGTTTTTAAATTGACTGTGGTTAATTTTTTACCGTGTAGGATATTATAAACCGTTGATTTAACATCCGCTTTAACAAACTTATGTTTAGTTTCTTTTTTAGGTTTTAGACTATCTTTAGCGTAGATATCCAAATAACCAACTTTACAAATGTAACGTCCTTTGTTTCCTGTTTTTGTTCCCATAATTTTTGTTTATTTTTTAATGATTTATAATAGTACAAATATATATATTCTTTTTTAAATAATCAAATAATTGTTATACCTTCTAATGATCTTTTATTAAAATAAAAATTATAAGATGGATGCATTGATCTATGGCTGTAAAGACCCATCATCTCAAAAATATCAAGTAGTTCCATTGAGAATCTATACCTCATCTCACTTGGTAAATTATTATAAGTTCCGTCCTCACTGTCAACATCAATGTATAATTCTAATCGTCTAAACCCATACTCACTTTGATATGGGTGATACCCATATAGTTTAAAATCTAAAGGTATTTTATCACCCATCGTATCAGAAACTGATGATAATATTTTTAATGCTTTTTTTATTTCTTCAAGGTTGTAGCCATACAATACAGTTGATTCTTTTAGTGATTTCTTTTTACCTTGGCAATGAGCTTTTTGTGAAAATCCTTTTGGTGAATTACAGTTAATACTTTTTTTATATTTTTCTGACCACTTTTCGGTGACTTCTTCTTTTTTATAGTTTTTCCAAAAGTTTTCTAACTCATCATAATTATGTGTTTTCTTATTTGAATCGTAACCACACATATGACAAAGGTATGGGTGTTTGTCTTTTGTTTCAATTTCCCAACTGTGTTCGCATTTCTCACAATTAAACTCTTTTGATGCGTTCTCTCTTATTGTTTTTAATTGGTCTTTTGTAATTACTATTTTCATCCTACATAGTCTGTAAACATTTCATTTATGTTTTTCTTAGTTCTTGTCCAATCAGGGTAGTCCGGTATTCTAAAAGATAACCATTCTTTTTGACCATCATCCATCATTCCTCCAATAAATCCACAATAACTTTCATTATACCCTAAATATTGTTCTCTCCATTGAGGTGTTGCGTTATTAGATAAAAAGTCATAAACGTCTTGGTAAAAATTATTAATTTTAATGTATTCGTGTGTTACTTTTTTTCCGGCACGAGTTTCTTTTGTTTCGTGTATCCAATCTTCCACATTAAAGTATGTTGAAAGCTCTCCCCATACTCCCTTATATATTTCATCAGAATATGCGGTATTGTAAGCATTATCATGAATTGAGTATAGATCATTTTTTAAATCACTTAGGTCTTCTTTTAGTAACACATTCATCGCATCTTCGTCATTAATCAATTCCATAACATTTTCACTTGTTATTTGAAAAATACCTTCTGTTCCTTGTTCATCCGAAAAATCATTAAATAAATCGGATTCATAATCATCAAGTGGTAATTCTTGATTTCCGATATTTTTAATAATGTAATGTGATAATATATTTTTGTTTGCTTCATCCAATTCATCAATTACGTCTCTATATACATCGTATGTTGTATCATAAAATGGTTCCCAATAATCTTCACTTAACATAGATTTTGCAACATCTCTTGGGCTAGTCTCTCTTCCGTATGTTTTAAATAGTTCTGCGAGTTCGTCTCTATCTCTTAAAAAAAGATAATACCCTCCCTGTCTTGGGTAAACATCCATTATTAATTGATCGGTAATATATTTTAGAGTTTCTGTTGGGTTTTTTTCTAAATTGGATAATAGAAGTAGGTTTTTATACTCTTCATCAATGTTGTCGTAATCAATTTCACTATCTAAACCGTATTTACCTAAATAATCTAAGAATGTATTAAGGTCATCACCAAAATACGCCTTTATATCGTCCCATCCGCCGTTATTAAATTCGTCCAATAAGTCTCTAGCCGTTTCGTTTGCCATTTTTAAAATTTAATAGGTGGTTCCTCAAACTGAACCGTGTTTTTATCTAAAATTACGTATTTATTCTTCGTGTTTCTAAATATAAATACATCATCTTTATCTCTGGAAGCAAAAACAAAATAATCAACAGGCTTTTTATCCAATCCTGAAATGTTATAACTTTTTACTTTATACCCGTTTTTAGTTTTTACAAAAAACGTAAGTGGTTTAACTTGGAATTTACCTTCTTTACCTGTTTTTTCATTAACCATAACGAAATCCACACCTTCCCTATCCGTTTTTGATCCTGGAACCGATCTCCCTTTAAGTGACCAACCATCTAAATTTTTTAACACTTCAGTAAGGTAGTCATACGCCTTTCTCTCGTTTAACTCACCACTATATAGTGATTCTATATTTTTTTCAATCAATTGGTTAAGTATCGGACCATCTTTAAATAGTTTATTACGGTTTTTTGACATCCACGTAATAAAGTCTTCCATTATGTTGGTATTGTTTATTACGTTTCCTGTTTCCGTCTCATAAAGACCAACGATTGTTTCCCTAACTTTTGGATTTGTATCAAAGTAGTTTAGTATTGACCAATCCCCACCTTGTGGATCATAATCGGTTAAACCTTTTTTCTGTAACAATTCATAGACGGTATGTACGTTAACAACACCTCCACCACCTCCAGGTCCTCGACTGTTATCTTTATCCCAATTTGATTTATATAAGTCTCTTAAAATAAAATATACCTTTTCTTTAAATTTTTTTGTAAACACGCTATCGTTTATACTAACGGGATCACTCTCATCAACAAATAAAGAAAGTTGTTCGTCGTTTTCAACCAACATCAATTCTTTAATTCTTTCTATATTTTCTTGTAATTTAATCTGTGCCATATTTTAAACAAATTCTATAGTTTCTATATGGACATTATCCGTATCACCATAATAACCATTATGGGTAAGATATACCATTTTTTCATCAAAATTAATAACGATACTTCCATCGGCACCTTCGTTATTTTCCCAACCCGAATAATAAACATCTATAATTTCGTAACCTAAATGTATAATTTCATCTGGATAATCATTATTTATTTGTCCATCGTCTCCACCACCATTATACTCCATTACAATTTCATTCCCTAACTCAGATTTATATTTATTAATAAATTCATCGTATTGTAATTTTTTTAACTCCTGATAAGGTCGTCCCCATTGTGGTTGTGGGGCATTTATTAAATCATTAAACGTTAACATATGTTCCTCATTATTAGACAAGGTTAAATTAACACCTAAATTAAATGTTAGGTTTTTATTCTCTGGATTATACTTAACAATCATATACCCATCACCACCACATTCATCACAATCAAAATAACTAGTTATATCATCTATATTATCTTCAATAAATTTAGAAACGATAGTATCTAAAAAAACCATTCCAGGATCATCGTTATTTGGCATGTCTTTTTCACGACCTCTATTAAATTGACCTGAAGGTATTGGTCCGTATAACTCTTCAATGTCAAAATATTCATTTCCAAGACCCAACTCCCATTGAATCCCGTCACTACCAAAAATAGCATCTAAATAAAGACTAAACTTATTAAAATATTTTCTTTGATCTTCTGTTAGTTCGTATTTTCTCATAGTTTTACTTCTGCCAACGTTTTATCCACACTCCCTGTTGAGTATTCAATATGGTTCATATAAATAGTATCTTCTTTAAAATTGAAATCCATAGATCCTCTACCTCCCTCATCGTAGTAATATCCACTCTCATAATTATCAATCATATCCCAACCCAAATTAGCCAAAACCTCTGGTATTTTATTAATTCCGACGTTACTTTCACAAACATCATCAAAACGACTTTCCCCATCATCACCTTCATAGTATATGGTAAAAACCGCCCCTTGTTTATCCCAATCATTCAATTGATCAACCATTCTATCTTGTAGATTACTCTCATTAACCAATTCTGAAATAGACGACTGGTGGTTTCTATCTTCGGTATTATATATATCGTATGATATCTCAATTTCTAATTTCTTACTATATGGATAGATATTAAAATGAAACCACCCCTGATTTGTTATTTCTTTAGTGGTGTCGTCAGATATTTCATCAAATAAAAAATCAACAGTTATGTATTTTTGAATAGTATTTTTAACCAAATCCTTTATTGGTTCATCCATTTCCTGAGCAAATCCTCCACCATAAACGTAAAAATCATTCTGCCAATATATAGTATCATCCAAATTAAAATCACACTGGTATGACCAAATAGTTGCGTCGGAATACGCCTGTAATAGTAAACAAAATCTGTTAAATGATGATCTTAAATTACCTGATAGTTCTGATTGTATAATTTTTTCTAATTGATTCATAATAATAAATATATCAATCCTCAAACTCTAACTTCTGAGTTCTTGTTGCCCATAGAGGTCTTTGCTTATTTTCCACAATTAGGAACCATTCTCTTGCCGTTGGTATGTATCCATCACAATCTTCTTTTACGTGTTGTTCAAGGCAATATCTCGTATAAACGGTTTTACCTTCAGAATTTATAAAGTGTGTACCAAACCTTTCTTCTCCTTCAAATATACCTTCTGAGTGGTGTCTCCACATACGATGAAACGAATGACCATGCCATCCCTTAGTCTCGTCAAGCCAATTATGTAGATGAATATAATCTTCCCATTTTCCTCCGAATTTTTTTGCTGAGCTTTTTGCATGAAGTATAGGGTGTGCCATAATTTTAATTTTTAATTATTTTATTTGATTTTTGTAAATTTTCTTTAGCCCATAGTGGTTGTAAGTTAGTGTAATGACAAAGTTTAAATACATCTTCTTCTGTATTTGCAGAAGATAATGGTATTATATGGTCAATATGCCACTCACCCCTATTATCCCAACTCATACCGTGTTTAAATTGTTTTTCTAAATGAAGTTTAAGATCTTCGGTACTACAACCTATAAATTCAAATGTTTTATTATATTTTGATAGATTTTTAGTTTTTAAAAACCCATTAATTCTATTTCTACAATTAGTCACTAATTTATATGACAAATCATTTTCATATCTTAATTTTTTGTATTTTTTAATATTCTCTTTATTTATCTCTCTCCATTTTTTTAATCTTTCTTTATTAAATATTTTATTTATCTCTTTCCATTTTTTTAATCTTTCTTTATGATAATTTAAATTTTTTATATAATAGTTTCTTAACTGAATTTTTATTTTTTCATTATTATGTAATCTATAATTTCTACTTATTAAAATAAATTTTTTAGGATTTATATCATAATATTTTTTTCTATAATTTTTTACTTTTTCTTGGTTTTCTTTTCTCCAATTTTTTTGTATTTGGTTTCTTTTTTCTCTGTTATTTTTAGAATAGTTTCTACTTTCCTCATTTATACAAAGTTTACATTTAGCACGATAAGTACCTATTTTTTTTGGTTCTTTATGAAATTCGCAAACATCTTTTTCAAGTTTGCACTTACTACATACTTTTGTTTGCATAATATTTTTTGATTTAATTATAAGGCTTTTTATGCAGAAGGTAAATTATTGTATTCCTCTTCACCATAAAAATTAAAATAAAATGACAAAGGAAAATCGTTACCTATCGTGTTATATAAATCTTTTTCAACCTTTAAAAGATACCATTCATCTTGATAATAATCGGCTTCTTTCCAAATATAGTATCTACTATCTCCATCAACAATAATATCGGTAATGATAACATCAAAACTCACTATTGCCTTTAACCCTTCACCTAACACTTGGTTTAACTTTAAATAATACTTTATTTCCCATTCTTCAAAATACACCTCAACATCTTCGTCCCAAGAAGTTACCTCATCCTCAAAAGTTGTTGAGTATTCTTGACCTTCATATAGTCTTTTTAATGTATTTATTAATTTTGTGTCGGTGTTTATCATTTTCTTGGCATTATGAAATTTAAAAATGCTCTTACAGTTTTGACTAATTTTTGTCTGTCAGTATCTAAAATACCAGGATTATATTCACCTACATCTACAATGTCGTTTTCTTCTATCATCTCTAACATTTTCCTTTCCATATCCTTTCTACTACTGAACGTGTTAAATCCATAACCGGGTAAATCGCTGAAGGATATTTCAATAACAGTAAATGCGTACTCGTCTCCGTAACCTATTTGTCTTTCTTTTTTTTCAACACGTCTTAATAAAAAGTTCATAAGTTTTCTATCTATATCATCGTGTTGATCAGAGATATTGGTTTTTTCATCTTCTGTAATTAAAAATCTTTTCATATCTATAAATATATACTAACCCAATAATGGAAATTGTTCAATAACCTCGTTTAACAAAAAATCAACTTTAATGTTTTCCTCTAATAGTAATTTAAAAAATTCTTTTGATTTTTTTTCCGTTATCAATTCAAAAAAGAATTTTGATAGTTCAGATTGGTATTCTTTGTGGTGATATTGAATACCTGTAAATTCCTCAACAATCCCCCAACATAATGTGATCTTTACTTTACCAACCCTACCAATATCAATATACGTATTTTTATTGTGGAGTCGGTCTAATTGGTCGTGGAGTGTTATTTGTTTTTGTTTTGGGTTATAACTAACAACATAAAACTCCTTTATGAACTCTTTAATTGGACTTGTAATTCCCATACAAATAAATATATTACATTTCTGTAACGACTTTCATATTACCGTTTTCGTATGTTACAGTTAATGGTCCTTCCTTTTCACTTAATAATGATAAAATTTCATTTTCTAAAACAAGGTCTTCACCCATCATAACAACCTTATGTCTTTTGGTCATTGATGTTTTTGGTTTCTGAAATAAATTAATTTGGTCTTCGTTTATACATTCAACCAATGTCGGATATAACTCTCCAACGGTAACAATCGCCTTGTCCCCAACTTTAACATCCTCATTTATTGTTAGATATGGTTCATTTTGTATTACAAATATCTTAAACGTCTGTTCCATTTTTTATTTTTTTATATACATACTTATGATTATAGTTTCCACACTCATCGCAAGATGTTCCTTCATCAGATTGATCAACTTGATATTCGTATTCGTTGGATAGTTGAGTAATCATTTCAACAATTGCGTACCAATCATTCATCCCCATTCCACCTTTTAATTCGTGTAGTTTTGTAATTAGGTTATCTTGTATGTCTTCAATAACCTTTGGGTCTCTGTTATCATACTCGTGGATAAATAATGACTCACCGTCAATAATCACGTCAGGTCCGAAACAATTCTCCATTAATATTAATTCTTTCATAACCTCAAATCGTTTTTAGCGTTCATAGTTAAAATATAATCCATTAAATTTTTAACTAAAGAATCGGCATCAACTTTTTCATATAATTCTGGATATCTATCTTGAAGTAGTTTATTCTCTTCATACTCCCTACAACTTGAGAGGATGTCTGAAAGCATTGATCTTAACATATGTTCTTTGTTGTATGTGTCTTCAACTTTTCTTTCCATTACCTGACCTTCAAGTTCTTGGGTATATCCAATAAGTTCTTGAACTTCAGGTTTTTCAAGAAGATCAGGTCGTCTACGAAATAGTTGTTTTATGTTTTTCATTCCAAAAACTTTAATATTTTTTCTTTAAGTCCAGATTGTTTAATTCCCTCAAGATTAGGTCGTTTACAGTGAACAAAGTTTTCAAGTCCCCAACCATCTCGTTTTGACATATCAAGATCATCAACCGCAACCCAATGAGTTACTTCAGGATGTTCTTTTAACCAATGTAAAATTTCAATATGTCGTTCATACTCTGTTTTATTAAAATGTGGTAAAACAAAATCATCTGGTAATTTGCCTTCACGAAATAAAACCCTACAAAATGGTGTTATATCAATTGGTGGTTTAATTCCACGAGTAACAAACATTTCTTTTATTTGGTCCAAAGTTCCATGTCGTTTCCAATCAGATGAAATAACTAATTCACAACCGGTTTTTTCTATGATCTCATTTAATACTTTAACCGCTTTTTGATTGAAGTTATCCATTCGTATGTCCATAGGAGTTTCAGGATTTGAGTCAAACCCTTTTTTCTTGTGTCGTCCACCCCATTCAGAAGATAGAGCCAAAACTCCATCAAAATCTAAAAATAAAACTTTCATAATAACAAAGATAATAAATTAAATTTGATTTTACAAATTAATAGATATTAAACTTAATCGGTATATTCAATCTTGTTCTAACATTCATTTTATTAATTCTACCTGGAATCCATTTAGGTGAATTTTTAATTACTCTTCTTGCTTCTCTATCTACTTCAAAACTAACACCCCTTGTTATTTTAACATCGCCAATACTACCGTCCATTTCAATTATGAATACAACATAAACAGTCCCTTGATCTCCATTTTGAATTGCAATTTCAGGGTATTTTAATTCGTTTAAAAGGTATTGTTTCCAACCATCATAACCCCCTGGAAATTCTGCTTCAATATCAGGGAAATCTTCAACCTTATCAGGAACAACAACAGGTACAGGATCAACCTTAGTAAGTATGGTTGTATCTCCCTTTGGTAGTCCTAAATCAACAAATGGGTTATTGTTAATGGGACCCGTATTTGATGTAGTGTCAACATCACTATTTAAATCCAAAGTCTCATCTTTTTGTGTTGCTGATTGTGGTTGTGGTTGTTCTTTTGGTGGTTCAACGACTGGTGGTTTTTCGGTTGCGTCAACCAATAAATTGGTGTTTTCGGGTGATGATCTTTTGAATTTTTTTTCTATTGGTTCTGTTTTTCCGTATGAAACCGCAGCTAAAACAACTGCACTCATAAAACAAAACCCAACCATAAAATTACTAAATTTTTTTTCTTCTAAATTGTGATTACTTTTCTTTTCCATAACTATTATTTTCGTTATGGAATACAATTACAATACCAAAAAACCCCACTTTGTGGGTGGGGCTTAATATAGTTTAGTTAAAAATTTAATAGTCAGCGTCTTCCGTTAAACATATTTCTGTTTTTGCTAAATCGTTATAAACCCAAATATCCCAACCTAAACCACCGGTTGATTTAAATGTATATTCAAAGTTACCGTATTTACCATAAACACCTATAATATTTCCCATCCATTTATTAAGTTTTTCAACCTCCTTTGGGTTAATTTTAAATGTCATTGGTACAAAATTGTCATCAACTTCTTTTTTTTCTTGGTATTTTTTTGCGGTTTCCTCACTTGTAAAATATGAAAGGTCTATAATTCTTTCCTTCATCTTTGAAAGTCTTTCATTTTCTTTTTCAATAATCTTTTTTTCAAACTTACTCATACAAAAAATTTAATCATTATTTTTTATAACTTCAACCACTTTTAGAGACCAGGGATCAAAAAAATTATTAACATCACAAACCATAATCTCATTAGTTTTGGCGTTATAATATAAATCACCGTTATTAATTGGTTCCAATAATTTTGTCAAATATGTTTTTCCCTGATATTCAACATATAGTTTTTCGTCTTTATGTTCGTCACAAAGTGTATGGATCCAACCGTTTATATTATGTTGCCCACCATCTTCACCACAAACTTCACATACTTGGAATGTTTCTCGTTCTGCTTCTATTATAAAATTAAACCCATTTTCAGGTATGTTGTCAATAAAAATACTCATACCGCCAAACTTTTCTTTAACATTGATGAAACTCTTATCCCAACCAAGATCAATCAGCGTTTCAAATAATCTCTGAACAATTCCCAACCATCCATTACCAACACCAAAATATCTTCTTTCTGTAATTGGTCCCAAATGTGGTTTGTGTGAAATCGTAACTCCACTGATTGTGTTTAAAAAGTTTTCAAACTCCTGATCGGTTCTATGATTATCATTCATCCTTACTCCCATCTTTTCTTTGGTGTCTAACAATACTTAAAGCATTTGATAAAGTCCAATACGTGTCCCAAAAACCTCCCCTATCATCAAGGAATATATTGGCATATAACTTTCCATTAATACCGTAAGGTTTATCCCATTCAGGGTGCATTTCATTTACTCCGTGAACAACAATACCAAGTTCTTCAACTTGTTGTTTTGCTTTCTCTAATTGGTGTTCGCTTCTTGCGGTGTTTACCAAAAATATAATACCTTCTTTTTGACAGTCCAAAATCAAATTAACCATTTTTTTACAATTCTCTTTGATTTCTTCGTTGTAAGGTATGATGGTGTCGTCAAGATCACAAGCAATTATTATCTTACCGTTCTTTAACCATTCCTTAACCAATCTGTTTGTATAAAAATTTGCGTGATGTCTCATTTTTCAAACACTTCTTCTTTTATTATCTTTATTTCCCCCATTGTTCTTGAGTAATACTCCTCCAAGTCATAACCACTTTTACCACATTCACAAACTTGCATATCCCATCTTTTATTAGATTGTGATTCGTGTTGTTTATTACAACTTAAACATTCCCAAGTAACTTTTTTATATGTTTTCATAATTTTATTTTCCAAACCCCATACTATTTGATCCTTTAATTCTTGGTGCGGTCTTCAATCCTTCAAGGTTGTCAATCGTTTCCTCAAACGTTCTACCCATAACAATAACCGAAATCACAACTTCCTTTAGATGTGACAAAGACATTCCTTCAGTTTTTTCAATCCATTCTTCAATATTGATATTATCTAAATCATCGTCATTTAATTTATGTTGGATGTAAGCTCTTCTGATATCCTCATTTGGTAGTTCTACTTTGTATCTTCTATCAAAACGAGACGGTCTGTTTGTAATACGTTCCTGTAGTTTTTCAGGGTAGTTTGTTGTTGCGATATAAACAACACCCTCAATTTGTTTTACACCATCTAAAATGTTTAATAGTCTTGCGGTCTGACTTCTACCTTCACCAGCAAGTGAATCAATATCTTCTAATAAAACAATTAATGGTCTTTTAGGTTCAACTTTTCTGAATGTTGCAATGAATGATGTAAACCTTTCAACATCTTCTTCATCTTTAACATTGATTACAATACCATCTTTTTCAATTATTTGTTGTGATATTAATTGGATGATACCTGATTTACCGCAACCTGGTTCACCATACATTAAAATCCCTCTTTTGTGGATGTAGTTATACTTCTTATAGTTGTCAGCCCTATCCCAAAAATTATCAATGTCTTTTAAAATGTCTGTAATTTCATATGATGGTAAGTGGTATAACTCATCTGTCTTGAATGGTTGTTTCTTAACTGTATATGTTGATAGACTAGCATTCCACCCTATTTCATAAACACCAGCAGGAACCTTTGGTACTGTCGGGTACGCAGGGGCGTATTCATTATTTTTTAAATTACTCCAACAAGAAGGAATATCACTATCAACTTCTTTCTCCACAAGCATTTTACCGATAGTACTGATAATAGGCTCATCCATTCTTTCGTCATCAGTATATTCTACCGTATCTTCAATATATTCTTCACTCATATTATTTTTTTTTAATATTTCTTTTAATTCTCTTCTCCAGTTTCTTTCCATTGTTCTAACGTATTCCAATCTTCTTTTTTCATTGCTACCCTAATACCGTCTATAGTAAAGAACACCTCATCAATAAAAATCATTGGATCTTCTATTTTTAATGGATCTATTAGTATTTTACTATAATAAACACTTTCGTTAGCAAATCTAACTAAAACTTCAACTTTTTTTTCCATTTAAAAATATACCTCCATAAATTAATAATTCTAATACCACAAGCACAAATCTACCCCAAGCACCTTTAGCTAACCACCATTCAGTACAATCAATATTCCAATAAATTATAGAAAATAACAAATACCAAAAAACGTTTGCAACTATAAACTTTGTGATCTTTAACCCTATTGGGTCTTTTTCTTTATCTAAGGACATAACTGTGAATTATTATTACTACCGTTTCTACCCTATCCGTTTTCATTAAGACCGCACGATCTTCTTTAACTTCAATTTCCATCAATCCAAGATCCTCTTTTAATCTATCGGATTGTACTTTAACTTCTTTTTGGGCATCTTCATAACTTTTGAAGAATCCGAAGTATGAATCACAATTTCCTGTTTTATCACATACCCCATAAATAATTTCCCTTGCTGGTTGTATCATAATCTATTTGCTATTTGTTTTATTAATAATTCTTCTTCATTTGTTAGTTGGTAATGGGAGTTCCATAATTTACTTAGGTTATCTCTTAACTCTTTTTCTCCATTTGATTCTTCGTTACCCCTAACCATTTTTCTTATTTCAGAGTTTGGGTGTTTGTCTAATATTCCATCTTCGTACAACCATTCAGCCATATCGTGTTTATCGTACGTACCCATTTGGTCGTAAACCTCATCCAAATCCACTTTTACATTTATGTAAGGCATAATTTAATTTTTTATAAAGTTAATAAAAAAAAGTGACTCCATCAAGTTAATGAGAGTCACCTACGTTATTTTTTTCACTGAATATGCTGTAGTCAGGATTTATACATTTTGACACCTTTCCTCGGTTACCTGATACCGATTTAACAACAACACCTTCGTGTGGTACTTTGGTGCCTTCTATGTTGTTATTAAACACATATTTATCTTGCTCCTCTTTGGACCAATTACCTTGGTATAGTAACTCAACTTGTGGTAATTGAAGACAATCAAAATGTACAGTTTCATTTATGTACGGTTGGTATGCCCCATCAACTTGGACATCAAATCCGGCAAATTTTATATCGGTTAATCCGTAATCATAATTTTTTTGTATACCAGCACCATATATCTCACCGTATATAACAACACCTTCACTCAAGTCAAATGGTTCGTAAGTATCTTTTACGTGATCCCACAATTTTTGACGTATGTTGTATTTTATAGCCACTTCTTCCCATACGTTGGTATCATAAAAACCTTGTGAATCAGATCCTTTCTCAACATTATGGCTACCCAAAACGTATTCAAATGCCGCCCACTGATTTCCAAATAACATTTTAACACGATCCCACAATGATAGTCTCTTCTTTCTAACTATTCCATATCTGGTATTTGTTCCGTGTAACTTACGAGTTATAACAACCTCATCTTCTTCACTGAACATATCCGGTACATTCTTTTGGTTAGGAAACTTGTAGTAAACTTTGAAGTTAGGATTTTGATGGTATTTTACTTTACGTCCACCGACACTTAACTGTACGGTTTTAACTGGAGGTTCGTATTTAGTTATATCCAGTGTTTGCATTAAATCAGTGCCAGGTATGTATTTAGCCCCTTTACCTGACAAGGAAGTCATCGGTATTATTAAACACTCACTATAAACACCACGAAGTTTAACAGTACGTACTCTTTGTCCCTTCCTTAAATAAGAAGTAACACCTAACCCATCAGATAATTTTTGTGGTATTACCGCATCAGTAGTCGCAACAATAACAAGGTCATCAACTTTATATTCGCCTTTTTTAGTTATGGCGTTCCATCCACCAACAGTAACTAATTCTATGTTGTCAGCACCTGGTATTTCAGATACTGAACCTATTATTCCTACGTATGCTACGCTATTTTGATTTTCCATTTTTATATATTTTCAAATTCTTCTTTTACTAAATCCATTTCTTCTTTCAATCTCTCAAGTTCTTTAGTTAACATCTCCCTAATTGATCCTGTGTTATAAATATTAACTTCACCTTTACTTCGGAATTCTCCACCTCTTGAGTATGTTATTGTTGCACCCAAAGAACAAGATTTGAGTGCATATTCTAATTTAGACTTTTGTGTTTCCAACCTATCAAGGGTTTCTTTAACTTTTTTTGCTTGTTCAAATTTTTCTAATTCCATCAGTCATTCATTTTTAAACTAGGTGTTAATAATAAAGCCCAAAGACAGTGTCCACTTCCTGTAAAGTAAATTGCGGTTCCTATCAATCCAAAGAACCCTAAATAAATCAAACCAATTCCTAAATATTTCATATCACAAATATAATAATTATTTTTTAATTATTCAACGTCGTCTTCAAGATAATTTATCTTCATAGATCTTGGTTCAGTAAAATCCCACTTCTTACTTTCAAACTCTGTAACCCATTCACTAACATCTTCTCTTGTCCAATGTGGAGCAAAAGAAGGACGGTACTTAAATGGTAAATTTTTACTTTCATCCCACTCATCAAGTCGTTGTGTTACATCTTCAATAAGATTTTTAGCCTTAGTGTGTTTAATCCACTCTCTGTAATCATCCTCAGATTTAATAAACATAACATCACCATAGTTTTCAAACTCCATTTCAGGAAATTCTAAATTTGGATTGTTGGTATAGACATCAACAATACCATTGTCACCATAATATGAATCACAAAGTTCTCTTAAAGCATATATATTACTTGGTCTTTCTTCCCAGACACTACCGAACTGACGGACAGAACAGATATACAAATACCCATCTTCATAAGAATTTATTTTATATTCAATTTTATTTCGTAGTGAAATAAGTTCGTCCATTGTTAGTTTATCTAAGTTCATATTATTATGTATGTTGGTGAAAGATTACGTATCATTCTAATTTTTTCAATTATTTCTTCTGGTGTTTCTTTAACTTTGAATCCTCCGTTATTATGTGTTGTTACACCAACCACAGTATGTTTTTTTGTTGTTGGTTCTCCTTGATGCCACATTTGACTTTCCTTTACTTCGTAAAAATGTCCAATTTCATTAATATTAACGTAAATGAAACTATCGTCTTTATGGGATGTTAATTTAATTAGTTTCATATCACAAAGATAAATGTTTTTTTGCGTTTTCCAAAAATAATTCAATATTTTTTTTACCAACAGGATTTGCACTATGAATTAAATACTCTGGTAATGGTTGGTTTTCGTCCATACAATATTCAACAAGGAATTTTGCACAGTCAAAACCGGTTTTCTCTTTGATATTGTCGTAGTCCAAAGTTCCTTTGGTTGCAACATTTCTAAAATATTCATCCATTGCAGTATCACCAAGATCGTGATCAAACGATACAAACTCAGGAACACCATTAACTTCTAAGTATTGTACGAACTCATCATAGTTTCTTACTACATCCCAATCATTCTCCCAATAAAACTTATTATGTTTATCAGGAACCAATCCTATTGCGTCTTTTGGTGAACGCACATCATCTAAAAAAAGTTTACAATTCTTCATAAAATCCATTTTCTTCATCATCTTTCATCATTTGAATCAATCTTGCTTCTCTTGAATACTTTCGTATAAGTTTGAATATCTCTGTAATATCCGTAAATTCAGATGGTGGACTATCGTTTCTTCCTGGAAGAAATATTAAAGTAAATCCGTGATTTGCCTCAAACTTTTCAGTTACTCTTTTACCACAGATTTCATCAATATAAACCCAAGGAAAGTTTCCTGATAGTTTTACATCAATACCAATTTTTTTCAATCTCTCAACAAACCTTGTGATCTTATCACCGGTTATTTTTGTTGCACTTTCAGTTTCCACGTAAGTTCCAAATTTAGTTATTTTTTCTTGATCCATAACATTCTAATTTTTTATCTTTAACATTCCACAAATCTTTTTTTCCTTCTGTCATATGACAATTGTGTTTCTTACCGGTTCTGTTGGCAAAATCAACAATAGTATCGTTGTGACGATTACGAATAAAGTGGGGACATTCTTTACAGGGTTTTTTCACCTTACAAAGGTAGGAAATTAAATTTGATTAAACAAATTATTTTTTGTATTTATAGGAAGTTTCTATTGGTCTTTTACCATATCTTTTTTCCATAAGTTTTTGGTGTAGGTCCCAATTTAATATAGATTCGTTTGTTTGTTCTTTCTCATCAGGAATCAATGAGTATATTTTGGATATTTTTTTCATAAGTTTTGTTGCTTCGTAATTAAATCTTTCACATTCGTCTTTAAAGAAGTCTATTTCTCTATTTTGGTATTTTGATACAAAGTTAACAAATTTTCGTCTAACATTATCTTTTTCTTCATTTCTTTTACTGGTAATACTACCACCAAACAAACGACTAATCGCACTTTCAAAACTGTCATTATTGTTGTCAATATACTCATCAAATATATCTACTTTGAGGTTTGCTATATTAATATACACCAATTCCAATATTTTTACTACTTTTTCTTGATCTCCCATTTCATTTGGATTGCCTCCTGCGTAACTAATTAACGCATTAATTCTATCCATTTGTTCATATAATTGTTCAATCAAATAATCATATGAAAAATTTTGTATTTTCTTTAACTCAACCATCGCCTCATCATTCATTATAAAATCATAAAATTTTTCTTTTGTGATGCCCTTTTTTATCATTCTTGTTGCAACTTCCGTTGGTCTAACCAAATTTTCTGTTAATTGAATATAATAACTATATCTCATAAAATCACTGATTACCGGAATACCAAAATCTAACCTTCCTGAAGAAAATGCTTGATATTGAGCGGAGTTACCAACCAAACTTGTTCTTTTCTTTGATCTATCAAACCTATGCTTTAATTCGTGAGCCATAACAGATATAACGTGGTTTTCGTCGTTGGTGAATGTATCGTATAACTCTTCAGGTTCCCAATCTTCAGATACCACGTAATTAACCATAATATCCAACTCATTGTCCTGAAAATTAACTTGCATTAAGATTGAATCGTCAAAACGAAAACTATTACCAACACCCATTGATGCAATAACCGGATCACCATCATAACCATCATAGACTTGAGTACCAACAGTTAGATTCATCCTTTCTAAATTAAAATCAGAAATAGTTAAATTAATATCATCCGTCACAAATTTATATTCATCTTCCCTATCTTCAATTGTTTTAAGGTGATTTGAGATTACCTCATATAATTCTTCGGCTGCGTCCATAATTCCTTCTGGCACACCTACCGCTTCTTTGATTAACTTTAATTGACTTTCTGTTATAATGATTTTCATAATAATAAATATATTGGTGTTGTAATTTAACCTACAACACCAACTAACCCGTCCAAATGGTGATCACCTGACATATCAGAACCAACAGGTATTTTATCCATAATTTTGATTATTTCAGAAATACTGTATGGATCCATTCCGTTTCCATCCACACCAACATCCATCCTTTTTCCGTTACCAAATCTACGGTGTGGTGGTAAATGTACGTGCCCGTGAAGGTGGATCACACCTTTGTTAAGTCCGTGCCAACTTTGTAAAGGATAATGACATAATACAAAGTCACGACCTTCAATATTTGCTTCCAAGTAGTGTTGAACACTTAAAAATCTTCCTCTAACAAAATCGCGGTCTCTCTCAATATGCGTATCATGATTTCCAAGTATTAAATGAATGTTATGACATACCAGTCTTTCAAGAAAAATACCAATGTTATCAAATCCTCCAAATGAAACATCACCCAACATAATTAAAGTATCATCTTGACCAACAAAGTGGTTAATACCATCAACAAGTCTTTGGTTCATCTGTTCAATTGTTTGAAAGTCCCTTGTTGAATCAACAGGTATTTCACCATCTTGTGTTCGCCAGTTTGTTACACCACGACAAATGTTTTTGTGCCCGTAGTGATTATCACTTGTAATCCACACTTTTCCTGTTGTTAATAATTTTTTAAAACTCATAATTTTATTTCAAAACGATTACGCATTTGCTCTACTTTTTCTTCAGGTACTCCGTGTTGGTTTACACCTCCGTGTCTGTTTTCCACAACAATACTGAAAGTTTTATACCCATACTTCTTTGCAAGTTCAAAGTATGGTTCCATTTCCCAGAACTGTGTGAAGGTGTTTGAAACAACAATTTTATCCATATTTAATATCATATCCCCCTCTACTCGGTTTTGACACCATTCGTGTGCTAGTTTAATTTTGGATCCGTCAAATTTATATTCTCCCGAAATTGGATCAATAAAAAACATATCAGCTTCGTAGTGTCTCCCACCTAATGTTTTAGCAAATGTTGATTTTCCTGATCCTGCAACCCCTCTAACACAGTATAATATTTTTTCCATAATGCAAATATAATAATTTTTTTATTCTTTTACTCCGTTTTCAATTGCGTTTTTAATATTCTGTGATATTTCTAATGTGGTTACTTGATGATCTTTTTGTTCATAACTTTCTATCAACCTATGTTTAACTTCTTTAACACCATTTTCAATTACATCATCAAGTAATTTTTGGACATCCAATGTATTATTTTCGTTCATAAAATCCATTGTAGATTCAATGTCCCCATCACCGGGTGTTTTAACTTCTTTAACACCATTTTCAATAGCATCATCAACTTTACGATTTATACGAAGATGTCTAGCACCTGTGTCTTTTACTCCATTTTTAATAATATCATCGACCCCAAGTTTAGTTCGTCGTAGTGTTCCAATAGTCTCCTTTACACCCTTTTGAATAATCTCTTCAACTTCATCTTTATGATACCACTCACTTCCTGACATCATAGTTTTAACACCATTTTTAATGGTATCTTCAACTGCGGATGGTCTAACTCCTTTGTATAATTCAGTTAATTTCACCCCATTTTGAACTGTGTCTTCAACCTCAAATTCACGCCGATTGTATAAATCCAACGTTAATTTAACTCCATTTTGAATGGTATCTTCAACTTCATTTAATCGCGTAATTTTCTTTTTGTAGGTGTGCTTCACCCCATTTTGAACTACGTTTTCAACTATTGAGTACGGTATATAAGATGTTCCAGCAGCAACATGAGCAATATTTTTTTCTAAAAATCTTGATTCAAACCATTCTTTAATCATATCTTTTGAATCGGCATCGGCACAATCCATACCAAAAAAAATAAGAGTGTTGTTAAAAAACGTATAATTATACCAAAGAGTATTTGAGTTTGTATATTCTAAAACCCATTTTTTACTATCGGTAAATATCAACCATTTAGACGTTTTGGTGTTGTATATGTCCGCACCTTGTATTTGGTAATCCAATTCTTCAAACAATATCCGCTTCATTTTTTCCATAGTCAAAGATATGTTTATTTTTTTATTTAATCAAACTATTTATAATATTATTATGAAACAACTGATTAGAAAAATATTAAAAGAAGAGAGTTTAAAACTAGAAAATCTAAAACAAACTTTAAAACAAACCGTTAAAGAAGATGGGTGGGAATTTGCTGCAGATTTAGTTAATGGTCCTAAAGATTTGGCAAAACTTGCGTTTAACAATGATCCAATGGAATTTATTGATTCGCTGGGGTTAAGAAGACATTATGGTAGGACTTCCATTTATTTTTCTAATAATGAAGGTAGACCATTTTTAGATATACCTTTTAATCTAAAGGTAGTTGAGGTTGACTATGAACTTTCTATGTTTTTATTTAATGGATTTAAACTTAGTCCGAATGGCGCAAAACGGGTACTTAAAGATTGGTTGTTTGATCGTCACGGGATTGAAATAAAAACTTTATTTGGTATTTACGTGTAATATGAAAAGTATAATTAGAAAAATATTAAAAGAGGAAAGTTTAAAAAAAAGCATTCAACAAAGCCTTTATGATATGATTAAAGAAGATGGGTTGTTTTCTGTGTTAGTATATGTTGGAGGAGTTGATAATTTAAAAACCATATTCAAGGATAATCCAAATATTTTAAAAAGAATCGGAGGTGCAAACGGAAAAGTTAATATTAATTATACTCTTGAAAATTGTCCTTGTATAACTTTAGATTTTGATATTATAAATGAACATTGGAACAAATGGAGAACTAACAGTTGGGCAGATATAAATGTTAAATACGATGAGTCTAAACTAACAGAAGAAGAAATAAACTTCTTCAACGCATATATAATAGATAGTTTTGAAATATCAGGTTCTTTTGAGATTGCTCATTTTGATTGTCCCGAATTAGAAAAAAAAGGATCTGATAATTATCTTACCTTAGTAGAAATCAATGGTATAAATATGAATAATGCACCCACCTTTTACGGAAGAATGGAAAAAGATGATGTTCAAAAAATTATAGATAAGTTAGAAACAAAATGAAGCGACTGATTAAAAAAATATTAAAAGAAGAAAGTTTAAAACAAACTATAATGGATTATATTCCTGAACTTGGAGTTCTGGAAACAATAAAAATGATTGGTGGTTTTGATATTTTTAATGAGATATTACCCAATTACTTTGATAGTAACGAACATAAAATAGATTTGATTAATGAACTTGTTAATGATAATGATCCTGATGGTCATATACATTTTTATGAAATACTTGGAGATGATATTTCATTAGGTCCTGTTGATAGTTATAATGCAGATGATAATTATACCTATGAGGAATTTATTACTTCTGTTAGTGAGGGATTTGTAAAAGTAAGGGTTTTTGAATTTGACGAAGATGGTAATATGCTTGATGATATGTATGATGACTATCTTGCACCACTTAGAAGATTACCTGACTATATATTAGATAAAGTTTTTGAACCACTTGTTAAAGCATTTTTATGAAAGAACTAATTAGAAAAATATTAAAAGAAGAGAGTTATATAAGATTAAGTGAGGACAACACCGATAATTTACTTGGTTATTTATATGAGATGGGTTTTGATAATGATGATGCGTTATATGAACTAAACGACATTACAGATTTCTACGATAATTTACCTGAAACAATATTACTTTACAGAATATTATTTGCCGGTAGTAAAGATGAAATTGATACTCAATATCCAGGTTCACACTTCGCGATGGATAAGAAAGATTTATTAGATAGTCACTACACATCTTTAAGGGGTAGTAGTTATGGTGATAATTGTTATGTGATAAAAGTTAAAGCACAAAAACAACTAATAGATAATTACGAATCAATAAAGAATAACATTTTATATCCTAACGAACAGGAGGTCACATTAAAGAATAAAGGGTTTGGTGTTGACGTAATAGAAATAATGCAGATCAATTAACCTGCATTATCAACAAATTCCAACTCATTTGTTTCAGGATCCCAATCAACAGTTATTGGTTTGTTTCGGAACTCATATCGTCCGTTTAAGACCGCAGCATTGATGTAGTGGGTATTTCCATCAAACACATATCCGTAACCTTCGTGGATGTGCCCAAAAACGTGGATTTTAGGTTTGATTTCTTGGACTTTTAACAATAATTCTTCACATCCAACATTTTTTCCATCATACGGTATGTAGTCCAATTTACCAAAAGGTGGTCCGTGAGTCACCAATATATCAACATCAGCAGGTATCATATCCCACTTCTCTTTTAATTTCTCACCACGAGGAAGATTGAATGCCCAATTATGAAACTCAGGTTGCCAAGGACTACCCCATATTTTAACCATGTTATCCATATCTTCACCAACACCCATCCAATCATCTTGTAGATAATCTATGGTTTTATAACCAGTAAGTAATCCTTTTACTTTTTCAGCATCATCTTGAAAACCAAAGTCGTGATTACCACATATGAAAGCCTTTGTGTCGTAGTTATCTATTTTATCATACCATTTGAAGAAGGCTTCAAGTTCAGTGATATAACCTCTACTAGATAAATCTCCAGAGTGCAGTAACAAATCACCGCCAGGTAAAAAACCATTTAATTTATCGTGTTTAGTATGTGTGTCGCTAATAAATGTGATTCTCATTTTCATAATACAAAGATACAAATTTTATTTTAATATTTATCAATTTGTTGTTTGATTCTTTCAAGAATATCTTCATTCATTATATTTTCATTAATTAAAATTTGATCTAAAAGATCTTTAATTTCTCTTTTGGACCTATCTTTGGATTTATGTCTTGATTGTAATTCCACTTGGTACGAGTAATACGCAACCTCATCCACATTTTTAAGTTTGTGTAAATATTTTTCAACTCTTTGGTCTAATTTCCTACTTCTACTTAAATCGGAAACCGTTGGTAATGCTTTGAATAATTCATCTAATCTACCTTTAAGATATTGTATTTCTCCGTATTTTAAAATGTCTTTATCTGTCATATTAACTTATTATTTTTATCTCACTTTCTGTTTCAATAACCACTCTTGCTCCACAACTTAATAATGGTTTCTTATCTCCGCTACCACAATACTTTATTATACTCGGTCCAAGTATTTCAACTTCATTGCAGTACGTATTTGTTTTACCTTCCTTAATTGTAATAACTGGAAGATCTGTGTCCTTTGTTTTATTGGACCTGACGTTGTGTTGGTTAACGTGTATTCTTTTTATCCCCACCCTCTACTTGATTGTGACATCGCGTTTATTCTTTGTTGTTCTAACCAACCTAAAAATTTGAATAGTTTTTTCATATTACTCTACTGATTCACACATATTTGTTATATCGTCTTCAACCTCATCAATCATAGGTTGATTTCCCAATTCTTCAATTACGATGTTAATTGCTTCTGGGTAGGATTGACCTTTAGTACCATAAAGAAGTATTGATGCTAACCCCAAAACTTCATTGTTTACATAATGTCTAAATTTTCCTTTTGCTTTATTAACTTCCCAGTCCATTGATACATCATTCCAATCTTCTAAAACAAGTCGGTTTCCACCTTTTATCTTGTAATGTAATCTAATCAAATTATTATGACTAAATTTTTCTATAAATTCTCCTAGTTTCATTTTATTTATTTTTTAATTTTATTTAAATAATGAATGTTCCTTTTCGGTGTTTATCCTCAACCTCACTTGGATTATCATAATATATTGCCATATACTTTGCCAATTTATCAAATGATTCAAATACAAATGTTTGACAACCAACACTAACAATAAACCCATTATGTACGTGTTTAATGGTTACATCATATTGAGCTAATTTATCATTCATGTCTACAACAGGCATTGGTCTGCAATCTTCTTCTCTATCATATGCTTTAAGTGCGGGTTCTTCAACCAGGATAGATTCTTCTAGGTTAATAATACTTTCAACTGCGTCGTGAAATGCCCTTCCTAGCTCCTCTAATCGTTCTCTTTGTCTTCTGTTCATTTTATTTATTTTTTAATTTATTTATAACTTTATTCATATATCCCTCAAGAAGAAAAAGTTTTCTTCTAATACCAATATTATCCATATCGGCTAATAACCTCAAATAGTCGTTTAGTTCATCAAGTTGTGTTTGTGGTTCAACTTCCTTTTGAATTTCAAGGTCAGGAAATGTGTTTTTAAGTGCGTTTTTATGTCTATTTGATAGTTCTTTCATAGTTAAACCTTTTCGTAAGTTAATCCCCATTTTTCACTTATCTCAGTGAATTTATCGTTTATTGTTTCTTCTTTAATTCCATTTAAATATGAGAAGTCATTCTCAAATTGTAAACCGTGTTCTTGGTTTGCATCCATAATTTTTTGTTTAAGAACGGAAAGTTCGTTTGAAGTATAAAATTCTGTTCCGTGATCAATAATTTTCAGTTCCACAAGGGTCTTATCATCAAAGGTTTTTATTTGGTGTATCATATTATTGGGCAATATAAATTTTAGTTGGTCTTTCATTCTCAACAACACTTCCGTTGTCTGAACTGTGCCATTCCATTACTCTACCGGTGTTTGGTTTCTCTTCACATTTAATCGCATAAAAGATCTGACATCCCGCAATTATAATTTCTTTACCATTTCCACCAACAACCGCATACCAGTTGGCACTATTCCTGTTGGTTTTAACTCCAAGGATTGCGTCTTCCACGATTTTAACATCACCCCAAACCGCTTGATAGGATAATCCATCTGGTGCTGTAAAGTATTTTTCTGTTGTTATTAGGTATTTTCCTTCCATACTACTTCTTTTTAAATTGTTCAAGTAAATATTCTGTATCAGTAGAATAGAATTGTTTAGCAGTTAATGATTGTTTTAACCAATTAGCAAATTCTAACACTTCTTCCTCACTGTACACTTTTTTAGATTTTCTTTTAGTTTCAATTTTATCTCTTATGGACTTCATTCTGTCCTGACATTTTTTTACTAATTCTTCTGTTTTCATATTCTACTTTTTTAATTTTTGTAGTCAGGACAGGACTCGAACCTGTATTCCGTACAATTCCAAGTACATAACTGAATTAAACAGTTTTGGAATCTACCAAGTGTTTCTTCTAGTGCGTCTACCATTCCGCCACCTGACTATTTTGATTCTATTCTGATTTAAAGGTTTCTTTGTAGTATTGTTCAGGAGTTTTATTCCCTCCTATACATTCATCATTTACTCCATCATTAAAAGCCTCCATTATCTGATCTTCAAACATTTCTTTGGCTTGTTCAATTACATCTTCATATTCATGTAAATTCAACTGCTCAACCAACCATTCTACTGCTGTTTTCATATTTTTTTTATTTTTTAATTTCTTATACAAACTTAAACAATTTATTTTGATTTGAAAAGTATTTTTAGTTAAAATGGGGGTAAACCCCTACGGGAATCGGTGTAAATACTAAATTGCCAACTCTAATTTTGAATTTATTTTAGTTATACTGTCAATTCCGGTAATCTCAAAATCATCAATTGTGTAGTCGTAGAAGTTTTTATTTTCTTTTAAAATTAACTTTGGTTGTATGTCTAATGGTTCCTTGTTTAATAGTTCTGAAACACCATCAAAATGTCTATCGTATATATGTAGATTCTGAACCAAATGACAAAACTTACCAACTTTATAACCACAATGTCCCGCAACCATCATTAAAAGTGCCGTATATTGAATTTTGTTAATATAGCCGGCAGTAATAAAATCGTTGCTACGTTGGATAAGTGTCATATCAAGAGTTAATTCTCCATTATTTCTTCTTACCGAGAATAGTATTTCGTACGCACAAGGAAATAAACCTTTTGTTTCAAATAAATCGTGATACTGAAACATATTGATGATATGTCTTCTACCAAACGGATCATCAATTAATCCCACCAATAATCTATCAATTAGATTGTATCTTCCGATTGTTGCGCCATATCTTTGTCCGATTGTATCATCACCAATATTCCATTCTTCCCACCAGTTAATACCCATTTCACGAGCCACACTCAATGATGAAGTTTGTTTTTGATATATCCATAAAATTTCTTTAATACCGGTTTTAATTGCAGTATTTCTTAATGTTGGAATTGGAAATTCTTCTTTTGATATGTCATACTCTTCAAAAACTCCTGTAATAAATTTTGAATTTGCCGGTATTCCATCAGGATATTTTGGTCTTGGATTTTCATCCCAAGATCCATCTGACATAATATTTGATAGATTTTGGATATAATATTTATCGGCTTTATTCATAATGTTCCAATTGATTTGATTTTGTTATTTAATACCAATTCCCTCTCCGTCAATGTATGTTAACTTTACCGTTTCACCATCACCTATAATTGTTAAAGTGGGATATTCATCATCTGGAACAGGATGGGTGGGTTTTATTTCATAACGATATTCATAACAAATTTTATCCACTTTATCAAGAAACTCTTTCATTTTATTCGTCATCTTCATCTTTGTTTAGTAATTTACAACCTTCTTCCCATATTGGTGATCCGTACATATAAGGATGTTCAATAACATCTTCAAGAAATTCCTCAAGTTCTTTTATTCTAATATCCTTTTCTTCTTCCGTCATCTTTTAAATTTTGATTTAATTTTCATCCAAACTATTTCTGGATAATTCCGTAACCACCAAAAAAATATATAAACTTTTTTCATCAGTCAATTGTTTTATAAGTTGTGGATTTAACTTTATTACCCTCCTCTTCTAAAATACTTTTTTTAAACCCTTCAATCACATTAAGAGCTCCTTCTTCGGTATTATGTGATTCTGTCATACCATTTAATGCTATATAACGATTGTGATGTGTAAGTATATTTTCCCAATTGGTGTACAACCAAATGGTTCTACCCGTTCTCAACTTAGGTGTCCCAACTTGTGGTATATAACGTTTTTCTCCGTTATTTTTTTCTTCTATTTTAATTCTGTAAAATGACATATATTATTCTTTCTCAATTTCTATTTCAGGTTTAACCTTACTTGATTTTTTAGATGCAAATTTTTCTTGAAACTTTTTATCTTTTTCAATGATTTCAATAAATTCTTCCAATGTAAATTCTCTTACTTTATGCTCGTTTGGGTCGTCCATCAAATAATCATAATCTGGTTCTTCCAATGTTTTACAAAACTCAAGATATCTTTCATAAGATTTTTTAAGTTTTTCATAATCTGTATCGTCTTCAATAACGATCTTTACTGTTTCGGGGAATAACATATTCATTCCAACCCCTAAATTCACCTCAATTACTTTTTCTTTTTTCATTTTTTTTCATATTAAATTTCAAACATATCATCGCACCATATTGGTGTTTTTTCGCCCACATATGATCCTCTAACATTATAATCAAAATGTTCTATAGCATCAACCATATCCATACCATCCAATACCAATATTTCAATACACATTCGTACAGAATATATTAGTCTCATAGTACCACCTTCAATACCAATAACCGCATCATCAAACCCATCAGCCTTTAAGATCTCCTCGTCTTGGTAATATTCTACTATATTATCTAACATCGTTTAAAATAATAATCCAATCGCCAATCCTAACGCAAATCCTGACACAAATATTGAAACAATAAATGTTATTAAATATTTTTTAATCTTATTAAAATTAAAAAATCCGTTATTGTTTTGTGGTTGTTGAAAACCTTTCATTACGTTTTCCAAATTTTTAAACATATTTGGATCAAATGGGTTGTTGTTCATATTTTCTTTTCTTTTATAATTTTGATAATTCTTTTCTTTTATTTTCTACCCTCTCTTTAAGTGGGTCAATAACTGTGTATTGATAACTGTTCCAGTATTTATCTGAAGATTTAGTCCTTAATTGTTTTGCAAAATTACTAATCAATTTTTTAGCAGTAAATGTCTGTTGATACGTCTCGCAAGAATCAATTATTTTTTTAATCCATTTTGATACGTCTCCGTAGTGTGTACTTCTTTTTTCCATATTTTAATCGTTAATAAATACACACTTATCAAACTCATAAACTTGTCCGGATCTTGAAGAGATTACATCTAATTCAATGTTATATCCTATAATGTTTAATTTTTCCGCCTTAAAGTTTTTACCTATTCCTATTGCTTTTAAATCAAATGGTGGATCAAATACTATCCCTTGTCTATATGATATCCTTTTAACTGTGTCGGTCCATGTTGATAACCCGTATTTTCCATTATACCTAAATTTTCTACCGACAAATCTTGGAATATCAAAACTTTCATTTTCTACATCTTTTGATAATGGATTTTTCTCACCGGTTAGTTCTTCGTAATAGGGATTAAGCTCTCCGGTCTGTGGATCGTGTGTTGGTATACTTCTCATCTTAAAACAAACTTTTAAGTTGGTTCGTTATCTCAATCATTCTTGTTTCTAACTTTTGGATTTCTTTCTTGTCTTCCTCAGTTAGTTCAAAGTTTTTTGCCTTTATATCACCAATTTGATTAGTAATTAATCTATGTTGGTTTGACAAACTATCGTATAATAATCTTTTATTTTCCATTTTTTACTATTGCTTTTGTTAGTTGGTTTATCAGTCCTTGAACTTCTCCGAAATCGTGAAATCTAACAAGTGGATCAGTATTGAAAAAATCAACATACCAATTGTCTTCCTTTATCTCCTCATTGGATGTCGTAATAAAGGTTAATCCGTCAACGATATCAAGAACGTAGTAATAAGACTCGTCTTCATCGTGTTCCCTCATTTCCTCACTTTTAAACCCTAAAAGTATTAATTCTCTTTCTGTCATATTATTTAGTCTCTACAATGTTATAAGTTCCTTCAATTACACCCCAAGATGATTCTTCGTGGAATTGGTATGTCTGTGCCACATCGTTAGAATCCATCTGACGTGTCAAATACCAAACCTGAGTTTCTTTCCAAGTAACGGTCACTAATTTACGACCTTTTGGTAAGTTGATAGTTCCTTCTCCACCAAAACTCTTCACTCTTTCGTTTTCTGTACAAGATGTTACCATAACACCCATTAAAATCGCCAAAAATACTTTCTTCATTTTATTATCTTTATTTGTTTAATATTTCCTTTTTTATCTGTTTTATATTTAACATTTGCTGTGTCAAAAACAATAGAGTGGGTTTCACTCATAGTCAAACAATTCCACTCACACGTTTCGTGATAATACAAATGAACGTGAACTTTATCCAACTTTTTACATCTTAAATATGTAAATTCCTTATATTCCCAGTTAGAACAACTCGTTACCAACCACAGAACAAATATATAAATAATTTTCTTCATAATACAATAGTAACTAAATTTATTGATATAACACACATTCTTTTTTCTTTATCTTGATAAATTACTTTTTTACCACCATAAAATCTTTCATCAATCTCAACGACTCCCTCAATGATCTCGTTATCAATCAAAAGTTCTACTTTCATCTTCAAATAATTGGTTGGTGATCAGGTTGTTTTGAATATCGTGTTTTCCCATATTATAGGTTGTGTACGTGCCGTTATCAAAATAAACCCTTACCATCAAAAATCCAAGTTCAGACACGTAAAGATTTTCAATTTGCCCAACACCCTTTGGTGTATTAATTACCGGAAGATTATTTGGATATTTTGTCATAAATTGATTGTAAGGTGTTTGATATTTGAGACTTGATTTGATATTCATAGCTGATTCTTTGATCTTCAACTTTCGTGTCATAAAGTTTTGTAATTTTTTCAACGTCTCTTTGTCCTAAAGTAGAGACATAGTGATAGACGTGGTTAGTAATTTCTATTTTACTGTCTTCCATTATAACAAATATGTCTAACGTTTTATTTACAATGTATCTTTTACCGGAAAGTGGTGCAATTGTAAATTTAGAATCGGGGTGATTAATCATTTTTCTAATGATTGCGGTTGTGATGTTTTCATACCCCGTAATATCTTCAGGAGTTTTAAACCACTTATATCCTCTACACCAAATAAGGTATTTAACCTTTAACCTTTTGATTTTGCGTCTTACCCATTTTTTAAACTTTGTCATATGATTTTTTTTATTATAACAAATATATAAAACCTTTTTTGAATAAACAAATATTATTTAAATTTTTTGATTTTTTCTTTTCCTCTCATTTCAGAAGCATATTTCATCCAAACTTTTTTAACTCTTGGCCAATCTTTTTTAGACTCTTTAAAATTTCTTTTGTTTTCTTTAAACCATTCTTCCATAGCATCAGATAATGATATTTTTTTGGTGTTGGCTCTTTTGATTAACCCTCTTACATATGCCGGTATTTCTATGTTAGATGTCAGGTATTTAAAATTGTATTCTTCATCGTCCTCAATATCATCTTCACGTTCAAATTCCATATCCTCAAAATTTTGTTGCTCAACGTGTTCTAACTCGTGTTCAATGGTTTCTTTCACTTCAGCAACCAAATCACTCATACTCTCAGGAAAATGTTGTGGGTTGAATGTAATCTCCATATATATCTCTTCCATATCTGCTTCAGCATGTATTGAGAATGGATCGTCCAAATCAATATCCTCCAAAAAATAACACTTGAAATCAAAGACCGCATACTCATCTCCCCTGTCAAATCTTAAATCATACAACTCAAAGTCCTCATCTTTTTTAAATTGCTTGATAACCATTCGGGAAAGTTTTATTGATAACTCATCTGACTTTCTTTCGTTGATTAACCGGTTTGTAATTCTACCAATAAGTGATTCTATAATTTGTTGTCTCATTGTTGTAAGTGAGTCATTAAAACACCACCAAGTGATGTTGCGTGTACTAATAAATGATTTATTGATTCAATATTTAATTTCGTTTTTCTTTTTGTATATTCAACACCTAAAGTCCCAATAAATCTATCATCAATAGTTTTAATAGCAAATAAATAACCTGATTTACATCCAGTATCTTCTGCAATATATTTTAAACCATAAGTCGCAATTGTCTCGTCTTTATAGTCCGGTATTTCTATAACGTCGTTACTTAATAGTTGGTTGATTGATTTTGAAAATAAATTAACGGGTATATTGTGAAAGTTACTTTGTACTGATTGAACACCTGGATGTACCGTTTCATACATGATTGAAAACTTTGCCATTGATTTACCTGTTGGATAAAAATTTCCTCCGTTGTGAAACTGAGTTATCCAAACTCTATCGGCATTAAACTCTTCTTTTATATGTTCTATTTTGTTTGTAACCAACTCCGAAACCCTTAAAGTTTCCTTAACCATATCAGGTTTCTCCTTCTTCTCCAACTTACTCTTTATATAAAGAACCAAGATTGGTCCTATCACACCTGTTATAAATGCGATCACTATTCCTACATAATTTTCCATACTAATTAATAAATATATTATAAATTAAAAAACCCCCACTATTTATGGGGGTTAAGTATTAATTTAACAAAATTATTTTTTGTTAATAACTGACCAAATAGTTCCGACTAACGTCATAACACCACCGATGATTTCAGTAACGACCGTCTCATCAACAAGACCTTTCATTACAACAATACCACCAACAAATGTTAATGTGTGTCTAACGATCCCTAATACTTGTTCTTTTGTAAGTTTCATAATTGAAAATTTAAAAGTTTATTTATTAATAAATATTGACTCTTTATAAAATTTTAAAATAATAGATAATTATATAAAAACTTATTATTATGGAAGTATTAAAAAAAGGGAGTAAAGGGGAATCCGTAAGAACCTTACAAGAATTTTTAAAAATCACGGTTGATGGTGACTTTGGATCAAAAACTGAAACTGCGGTTAAATCGTTTCAAAAGAAATCGGGGTTAACAGTAGATGGTGTTGTAGGAAAAAATACGTGGTTGGTTATGGGAATTTTAAATACAGATAATGCTGAAAATAGTGAAGTACAATCCGCATTACAAATTATTAAACATTACATGCCTGAAGACACGTACTTTAAAGGTCCAGTTAAAAAACAATGGATATTTTTACACCACACGGCAGGATGGGAAAACCCATATCAAGTCGCTGATATGTGGGCAAGAGATAATAGAGGTAATGTCGCTACAGAATTTATATTAGGTGGTCAATCGGTTAAAAATGGAGATATAAAATTTGATGGTGAGTTAATCCAATGTTTTCCTGAAGGAGGATATGGATGGCACACCGGTACAGGTAACTCAGTAATGCACAGAAATTCTGTGGCTATCGAAGTATGTAATATGGGTCAGATTGTAAATGGTAAGACATATGTAAATACACCAGCAGATCCATCACAAATCGTAAAATTAGCAAAACCGTTTAGAGGTTTTCAATTTTGGCACCGTTACTCAGACGAACAAATTAGAGTATTAAGAAATTGGATTTTATATTGTGCTAATAAATATAACATAGATCCAAGAGTTGGGTTAGTCCAATGGGTAAAAGAAAAAGGGGCTGACGGATTTGATGTTTTAGATTTAGCAAAAGCCAACTCAACACCAGGTATGTATTCACACACAAACGTTATTCGTGGTAAGGTGGATATGTTCCCTCAACAGGAGTTAATAGATATGTTATTAAGTCTATAATTTAATGTTCTAAGTGGTTAGTTAAAACTCCACCTATCGATGACACATGAATCATAACATTATTTATCACATCATCGTCTAATTGTGTTTTATTTTTTGTATAATCAACACCTAACTCAACCCAACTAGACATATATAATCTTTACTTAATAAATATGTTTTACTTTTCAAAATAGATAATATTTATAGTAAAATTAATTATTATGTGTTATACAAAAGAACAAATTGAAACGTCAGTTAAATCCAAAGGATATAAATGGTTTGAAGATACCGCAAACAAAGGTTACGATGTGAATATCGTAGGGGTAAGAAATAACTCACCGTCAGTTGCAAAAAAAGTAACAAATGTGTTTGACGATTGTCTTACATTAACATTTAAAGATGAGAAAGGTGTAGAACAATTCTATTGTTGGATGGCAACCACCGATCCTGGTAAAAAAGGGGTTCAACAATTCCATAACAAAAAGGGGGTTGCTAGATTAGTACCGGGTCAGTACAGAAGTGTATGGGCGATTGATAAACATCAAGGTAAGTATGACGCTCTTTGTCAAAGATTAGGTAATGTGACTGTTTGGAGAGACGGTAATAAAGATCTTACTTTTGATGAAATACTTAAAGATACGGGTATGTTTGGTATTAACATTCACAAAGCAGGTCAAGACTCAACTTGGGTTGAAAATTGGAGTGAGGGTTGTCAAGTATTTAAAAGAGTAAAAGACTTTGATGTGTTTATGTCTTTATGTAAGAAGGCATCTAAAATTCACGGAAACAAGTTTTCATATACTCTAATAGAGTCAACAGATATCAAATAACATAAAGGGACTTCGGTCCCTTTTTTTATCTCCCCTTGTAGGTCAAATAAGATACTACCATAATACCTATCAACGCGATCGGTACTAAACATGCGATAATTACTTCCATAATGTTTTTTTTAATAAATAGATTAACAAACTCCGTTCCAACACTCCTCTTGAGTGGATCATACTATTAAATTATTATTCTTTGATTTTAAACCAGCGTTTGAATAATTTTTCCCAAACATCCATCGCGGGATTAATGGCAACGAAAAAACCAACTAATCCAATTAAAAAAGTTCCGATTGATGATTCTGATTCCAAATAGTATTTGAACAACCCCAAACCAATCCAAACAATACTGAATGACAGAACATAAGACAAAACCAATAAAAGAAACTTTTTCATAATATTTTAATTTTATAAATAAAAAAACCGGGAAAGGGATTGAACCAATGACACGTCCTGTTTAAAAAGGATTGCTCTACCAGCTGAGCTACCCGGTTTTGTATAATAATAAGGCATTAATTTAATAATGTCAAGTGTTGTCAGGGTGGGAGTCGAACCCACAATGAGCAACCTTACGACTCCATAGAACCCACAAGTGTCTGGGACTATTGGTCTTGGGGACTCGGCACCGTGCCTCATTACACTCCTGACCAACCAATAATTTTATCTTCGTTTTCTTACTAAAAAGATAAACATAATAAATAATAGAAACAATAATGGTGTCATAGTTTTTTATATTTTAAAAACACGCTCCTAAGCATTCTACTCCCAGCTCCGAGGAATTGTATATAACTTAGCCCGTTACTCACCGCTGTACAGGTACTTAGGTTTACGTGTTTGTGATCCATGTTCTGTTTTCGGGATAGATCTTTCCCACGTAGTCAGGACAGGACTCGAACCTGTATGAGATTATGCTTTAGCGTATCATCATGTGTTTACACTTAGATACAAAGTTCATCTCTTTCTTAGCGTCTACCATTCCGCCACCTGACTAAATATTTTGATAGTGATGGAGTACCCTTCTCGCTCCAATCTTAACTGCTTCTTCTGACTTTTATCAGGGCCCCGGCAGAAAGGGTGATGAATTCCTGATCCACTCTGGATTGTCGACATCCGTTGAGGTGGGGAAAACCACTATCAATATTTTAAAAGAACACTTTGTGCGGTTCATCCCGGTTACTCTCCGAGGACTTCTGATAGACAGTCAGATATGATAATATTTCACCAATGGACCAAAGTTTCCCCACCTGAGATTAATGGTGAGTAGATATTCACAGTTTTTCTATTTGAAAACCCAACGTGTCTTACCACTTAAAAGTCAACCCTTACTTGGGGGCGAGGAGGATCTTCCAGCCTGATTCCCAAAGAGTACCCCTTAACGTGGATAGTACCAGCTCCGTTAAGTTTTGTATGAACTTAAAAACATCTTGAGTATCTCTCACTCATTGTCACCCGTATGGGATTCAAACCCATGATCTCTTCCGTGAAAGGGAAGCGACTTCAATCACTTGTCCAACGGGCGATTAACTCTTACAAACCTAACATTTCACCAACTTTTTTGAAATGTTTTTCAATCTTATTCAAAGCGGCAGTTGCCTTTTGTTTAGTTTTGAAGTACACGTAGAACTGACCACTTTCAGAATCAAACTCACCTTCAATCTTTAAAACATCTTGTACAAAACTTTCAAACTCATACGCATCTTCCCAATTACGGATTGTGTTTTTGTTTGGGTACCCTGTCAAACAATAATCGTATCCTTCAATTTTTGTAATTTTTAAACCTACGGTTTTAATTGTCTCTGTGTTTGTCATAGTTCTTTATTTTTGTTCTACAAAGATATGTAATCTATTTCAATCTGCCAAATCTTTTTCAAACTTTTTTTGTGGACACTGTGGGAATCGAACCCAAATGATCTGATCGCAAATCAGTCAGCCTGCCGTCGGCATCAGGCCCATAAAAAATAAAACGTTTTTACGGATTTTACTGATGGTTTGTTCCCCATCACCTGTTGACGTGCACATCAGAGCAGGGTCCTAAACAGAGTACTTTGGGACATTCAAACTCTCCGTAAAGGTTGCGATCCTATGAGAGCCAAGGTTCCTTTCATCCGCGCTATTCGGACTTCTGTAAGGTTTATTTGTAATACAAAGATAGGTATTTTATTTCAATCTACCAAATCTTTTTTTACATTATTAATGATATATAAAATATCATTTTCATATTCTTTTTTTAGTAAAATTTTAACTTTATATCTTTTAAGTTCGTATTTTTCTTTTATGTACTTTTCTCTTAAAATTTCCTTAACATTTTTCTCATCGTGAAATCTTTCACCATCAATTTCAACACATAGATTCAATTTCGGAAAAAAGAAATCAACGTAATATAAACTAATTTTATATTGTTGTATAAAATCTAAATTTTTTACAAGTCCATTTTTTTCTAAAAACTCCCTAAAAAATTGTTCGGGGTAAGACTCCTTAATTCCAGCACACAACCTATTCGGATGTAATTCAGGATTTAATTTAAATTTATCCCTCATATTTTTACTCAATTTTTCTTTATAAATTGGGCATTTGTCTTTACATTCACGAGAACAATATATGTTGTGTGGTTTATTAACTTTTTTACCACAAGTCAAGCAACTTGACCTTTCTTTTTCAATGTTATTTTCTTTATTATATTTTTTTACACCATCAGTGATTTTATTTTTAGTTTCATTGGATAAAACTCTACCGGTATTATTAAACTGAGCACTGCAACTATAATTACAAAATTTTCTATTATCTCTTTTATATGATATAAAACTTTTACCGCAGTTATTGCAATTAACAATCTCATTAGATTCTACTTTCTTACTTTTAATACCTAGCCTAAGACATTTATTAGTTATAGATCTAAATGTGGTAACCATTATTTCACTAATTTCTTTATATGTTTTACCATCTGAAATTAATTTCTTCAAAATTTCTTCTTTATTTTTATCCCATCTCATATATATAAATATCTGGAAATGAGTTAAAAATCAGTTTATAACCAAAACTTTTAGTTAAATATTAAAAAAAATAACCAATAGGATATTACTCATCGTGCAGGTAGAATGAATCGAACACTCATCTCCAAATTGGAAGTCTGGAGTAATAACCATTATACGATACCTGCAAAGTGTGACTACTTCGTTGGGATTTGTTTCGTCACTGTTTACGTGAATGAGGTGATCAAACCTACTAACATCACGGGTGTAAGTTTGTCCGACAAACTATCTCCACAAAACGTCAGTTTTTCTCGTCAAAACTACTAAACGACCTGATCTCTTGTTACCCCCTTTTAAGTGTGTTAACATCCTTCTCAAGTTGAACTCTACTGTATACACTCCCGTACTGACGGTTGGACTCGAACCAACGTTTAAAACTTTCCTCTACGGGCATAGATGATATAAGCATCCACCGGTACGTCAGCGTAATCGTCAGTCTCTCCTGACCGTCACCCCTAACCCACAGGTATTACCCGTATCGTAGTAAAGCTTGGTTGGCTATTAGTTGTTGCAGGAGAAGGGTTCGAACCTCCGACCTCAAGGTTATGAGCCTTGCGAGCTACCACTGCTCTATCCTGCGATATACCATTTGTAGTTTAGTAGTTGACTCAAACTCTCGTTTCACCATCTTGAGTCAACAGGTTAATGCACTTTACGAGTTTCCCGTTTCTTACAACCACATATTTTTAATATTTCAAAGAACCTTTTTTCCTTATTTGTCTTACAAAGATATGTAATCTCTTTTAATTTGCCAAAACTTTTGTAAGATTTTTTACAACATATTTTCTACCTATTTTTTTTAATACCCCAACAAAATCATTTTCGTGATTAATACCACCATAAAAACCTGAACCATCATTCCACATACCGAACTTGTTGTTTTTGTATACGTTCTCACCATCAAACGTGATATACTCAGGTTGGAAATCCTTTGTAAGATTCCATGCTCTATTCATCTCACGATTCTCAGCCGGTGTGTAGTTACCACCCATAGTTGATTTGCAAAGAAATGTCGCCACTCCAACAACAACCTTCTCACCATTGAGTGTTGCGTTTTTATCAAATTTTTTCTTGTAAGTATAGATATAAATCCCCATATGTTTTTTATTTCTACAAAGATATGTAATCTATTTTGATCTGCCAAATCTTTTTTAAACTTTTTTCCACCAATATTTCAAAGAACAAAAAAACCCACCTCTTTTGGAGATGGGTTTCAAAATTTATTATGTATTAAATTATCATACCACCTCCCTAAAGGAACGATCCTCAGCTATCGCCAATCCGCCTAATAGTATGATATGTAAATTTTTCATTTGCGTTTTTATTTGTTTTGTTATAAATATATGATACTTTTTAAAAGTGTCAAGTTTTATTTAATAATTTTTGAAAGTTCGGATTTAATTTCACCCATTTCGTTGAATTTAAAATCTTTTCCGAATTTATTACCTTCTTTTTTGATTGTGATTGCATTTCTTCTAAACATAACTTGTCCTACATGTTCTCCATCGCAATGTATCTCAAAATCGGTCCCAACTTGTTTTACTTTACAGTCTTTTGATTTAATAAAATTTTTGATCTTATCTCTAATATTTTCCATTTTAACATCAAGATCTTTTTCTTTTGTTGATTTATCTATTGACCCTTCTTTAATTACTTTTTCAATCACATTAATCAATTGTGATTCTGTTAGTCTTACTATTTTTTTCATATTAATCTCTTCTTCTTGTTCTTGTTCTTGCTTCTATGAATATTTTTTCAAAAACATCTCCCATACCTTGACCATTAGCACCAACTCTCTTTCCTAAAATATCTTCAATTTCAGAAAACTCCTCACTTGTCATTATATCACTAGTTTTTGATAAAAAACTTTTAAAAAAACTATCAGGTATGTCATTCATAGTTTTTTTATCTTTGTCTTCTTTAATAACTTGTCTAACAATTCTTGACAAGTCTCTTTCTGTTAATCTATTCATAATTTTGTTTTTATTTTATTAATTATAATTTTGTAGTAAATTATTATAATCCCTTAATTTTGATGCCAATTCAAACTCATTGTCCTCAACGGCCATTTCTTCTATCTGACTTACAATATCCATTATACTTTCTTTACGATTAAGTATCATTTCACGAGTCATTTCAGGTTTTTCTTTCTTTTCACGACCACCCATCATCGATGTAACCGTTTTGAGCATTGATAGTAGTTGGTCTTCATCCATATCATCTAAACTCATACCCATTCTAGTTTTCATCATACCCATTAATTTATTATTGGTATAAACCTTTTCGTATCTTTTATAGGTTGGGTCGTTATCAAACTCTTGGTCCATGTCAATAATCTGTTGCAACTTATCATCTTTTAATTCATCAGTCTCTTCTTTTAATAGTCTTTTTTCTAATCTAAGATTGGATTCTTGGATGTGTCTTATTTTACTGAAACTTCTATTCATAATATTTTATTTTAGTCTTCAATACTATCAAGTAAATCTACTATTTTATCCAACGATCTTTCTAACACTCCAAGATTTTTTATTGTTGCGTCGTCTTCAGCCATTTCTTCTAACTCTCTAACTTTATCGTAGATTTTTTCTAAACTATTTAACAAAAATTCAAGATCAATACCATAATCTTCAAAATCACTTTTGTGTAATTTCATATCTCTTTTTTCAAATGAAGAAACCAATTGTTTTAAAATACTCAAAGTTTCTCTAAGATCTAAACAATCATCCATTAATTCACTAGCAATTTCATATTGTGCATGTTCAAATGAATCTCCTTTTAACATTGTTTTCAATTTACCAAACCCAATCATTAGTTTACCAATCATTCCAAAAAGACCTGTAACCCCTTTAGATGCCATTCTGCTTGTTTTCATTTCTTTTTCAATAGATGCGTACCCACCTTCATTCATTACACGTTTAACAATCCTTGTTAAATCTGATTCTGTTAATTTAATAATTTTTCTCATAATTTTTTATTTTATATATAAATATATCAATATATAAAAAAATCCGTCAAATGTTTCACAACATATAACGGATTAATCTTTTTTGTACCTTCGGAGAGACTCGAACTCTCACTCCTTTCGGAATCCGGGTCTAAGCCGGATGTGTCTACCATTCCACCACGAAGGCATTTTATTGAGGACCTAATTGGAATCAAACCAATCTAACCGGTTTTGCAGACCGGCACCTAAATCTCTCGGCCATAGGTCCTTATATTAACGGCAGTGGTGATCTGCCGCCTTTGTTGCAATTTGATTGTCGGGTTTAATGTTTGTTTTATACCCCAACGATGTTGCCCACCCAACAACTGGTTGAACCAATTTTGAACTGAAATGTTTTTCTTGACTATTATAATCTAAGTCAATCTCAACTTGCACCTTTACTTTTTTGGTTAACCATTCGGCAACCTCAATTGAATAATCGGCTTCATTCCAAAGACGTGTCCACTTATCTCTTATTTTTTTCACTTTTTGTTTGTGAAGAATATAATGGACACCTCTATTCCCATACCTATAAGCTATTACCGTAACATACACGGTACTTCTTCTGTGGTTTTGTGAGTCTGTACCGATGTGTACTTCCACCCAGGGACATTCTTTCAGAACATCTAAGGTATGTTTTACCACATCAGGAATTGTTTCACCGTTAACCGTTCTAAATACTCTGTTCATTATTTCTATTTGTTTGCGGAACCATAGAGAGTCGAACTCTAACCTCTGGATTTTCAGTCCAGCGTGACACACCATGCTTACACCATAGTTCCTTTTTGCACAAGAGACGGGAATCGAACCAAACTCTACGTCGTATCTTCGGGGTCGCGGGCCCCAATGTTTTACCATTATACTACTCTTGTATTTTTTGTTTTACAAATTTAATAATTTTTTCTGTTTCTTCTTTAATAAATTTCTTACCACTTGTTAAATCTTTAACCACATATAGTTCAATATTCAATTTGACACAATCAGATATTTTTTGTTTGTCTTTATTTGTGGTTTTTTCAAAAGATTCATCATCCCTTATTTTTTTATAATGATAAATTCCATTCCATTCTATTGCTAAATTTAAACTTGGGATATAAACATCAAGTTCTTTACCATTTAATAGTTCCCTATCATTAAACATCATCATTAAATTTGGAAATTTGTTTTTCAAAGTTTCTTCCAAATAAACTTCAGCTTTCGATCTTGTACCAAAAATTTGTTTATTATTTATTTTATTTCTACAAGTACCTCCACAGTATTTTCGTTTTTTAAATTCATTTTCAGTTACCATTAAGATTTTACCACAAACAGGACAAATAAATTCAACTCTTGTTTTGGTGTTTTTTTCTATTAAATTTTTTATTATCTGTTTTTTCTTTTCTGGATTTTTTTTATAAAATTCTATTAATTTTTTTCTTCTCTTCTCTGCTGAAAGTTTTAAACTTTCCAATCCCTTTTCAGATAATTGATATTTTTTTGTTTTTCTATTTTTATTTGTATATGAAGCACTACAAGAATGTCCGCAGTAGTTATTATTTTTTTTGTCGTAAGATATTGGTAATTCACAATTCTTACATTTTTTTGGGTTTTTGTTGTATTTAATAATTGCATCGTTTCTTTTTTCGATTGAATTAGTTTTTCCAGCAACTTTAAGTTTTTCAAATGACTTACCTCTATTTGGGTTTTTTAAACAATTAGTTACGTGAGATCCCGCGTGCTTAGAACTTTTGATTTCAACTTCCCCACAAAATTTACAATTATATATAAACATAATACCCTTTATATATAAATATCACACACTTTAACAAAATCGAACTCTAATGTATTTTTTTTGAAAAATTTGCGCAAAACTTCCGAGTCGAACAGAAATTTGATGGTTTGGAATCATCCGTGTTAGCCATTACACTAGTCTTGCAGTAGTGCCCGACCTAGCTCGGGACCGACTTCGGATGTCAAAAAAAGATGATGAATGACTTTATCAGGAATCCCGCTACTTCTATCAAAGCTTCACACACCATTAGAGAGTTGGGTTATTACATCAATACAATTAAGATTGGACACCTATCCTTAGTGTGTACCCTTACGACACGTCTCTCCACGTCTGTCATTCTACGCTTCTTATCATCTTTTGTGTGTATGATGGGTCACGATCCCACGACCTCCGCTTTCACAGAACGGCACTCTACCAACTGAGCTACATACACCATATAAGTCCCGTATGTTGGACTTGAACCAACCTCAAGTCGGATATGAGCCAACTTTGATCCCTGATCATACGGGTTGTTGTTTTATATCTATCCGGAAATTTTCCTAATAGATTATTCAATTGTAGATGTCTATCCGGAAAAAAAGTCATCCTATCCGGAAAATTTCCGGATTTTAATCGAGGAAGACATTGGAATCGAACCAAATACCCTTACGGGTACGTCTCGCTTAGCAGGCGGACCCTATCTCCATCAAGGTTTATCTTCCATAGAGTGTGGTACTCCTGCAGTAGTTAGGGCACCCACACAAGTTACTCCCCTTTTTGTGTTCACGACGGGTTACGATCCCATTACCTTTTGCGTATCAGACAAACACTCTACCAATTGAGCTACGTGAACTTATTGCGGACAAGGAAGGGTACGATCCTACAACCTATCGGTTAACAGCCGATTGCTCTACCAATTGAGCTACTTGTCCATTTATTGTGGGTCCCAGTGGACTCGAACCACTCCCGTGAGGACGAAATTTACAGTTTCGCTGCCGTATCCGAACGACTTTTGGTACCCTTTGTACACTCTACAGGGATCGAACCTGTGACCTGTAGTTTGTAATACTACCGCTACTACCATCTGAGCTAAGAGTGTGTTTTAGTTTCTTGGAACGAAGATAACCATTTTTTGGTAATTATCGTTCTTTTTTACTAAATTTTTTTTGTCCCCCCGGCCGGTTACGATCCGACTCTCCCCATATTAAAAGTATGGTGCTTTCCCGACTAAGCTACGAGGGGTTCTGTTTGTCATACTTGTCACTTTCCATAACACTTATTTTTATTTGTTTATTTTATTTCTATAATCATCAATTTTTTCTATAACCTCATCTTTATATCTTGAATGAACGTACTGATGATGTGTCGGACATAAAGGTATTAAATTATCAATTGAGTTGTTATTATGGTTTTCATCATAATGATGTACTGAAACTATTTTATTTTCTCCGCAGACAACACATTCTTTTTTATGGTATTCAAAACAGATTCTTCTGTAATGATTTTTTTCCCCTGACAAATTACCATAATTTGGGTTATTTTCTCCTGATCTAAAATACGTGTTTGAACAAGAGTATGAACAGGTAGTTTTTTCTCGTTTATGATTAACCATTGTTTCAAATTTATTTCCGCAAACAGGACAATCTTTTATTTTTCTTTCATAGATAAAAGGTTGTTTAGTTAAATGTGAAATATCAATCTCATTTTCTTTAATAAGTTTTTCAAACTTTCTTCTTGATGTCCCATTATCGTATCCATATATAGAACGAACTGCTTGTGATTTTGTTTTACTGTTTTTTATAATATCTATCTCCATATTAATAAATATTTGTATTTGTCGTAAAAATCACTTTTAGTCAAAATCTTTTTATACGATTGTCGAATGTGTACGAATCGAACGTCTCCCGAATGTCCCAAACATCCTGTGCAACCATTACACCACACACTCGTTATTTTTTTGCTACGGGGGGAGGGATCGAACCTCCAATGGTAATTTACCTCCAGGGTCAAAACCTGGTGACTTTGCCTAATTCGTCTACCCCGCAATTTACAGAGGAGAGATGAGGTGCCGATCCCCATACCTTTCAGTACCAACCGTTTTCAAGACGGTGTCACAAGCCGCTGTGATTATCTCTCCTTAATGAAGCCAATATGTCAAAGAACTTTTTCTTTTTTTGAGGTTCCTATCAGGGTCGAACTGATGACTCCGGGTTACAAAGCCGGGATATTACCAAACTATACTAAGGAACCAAATTTTTGGGTATAAAAAAACCCGAACTGTTTTTAGTTCGGGTCTTATATTCCTTTTTATTTTTGTTAATCTTTATCAACTCATAAATGAAAATGCCCTAATATGCGACTTAAGCGTACGATACACGTTAAACGACCACTGAATGCTCGGGTTACAAATGTTCATATGTTTATTAGTTGTTTTCATCTTGTTATAAATATATAGTTTTTTCTAAAAGTTTTAATTACCCTACAAATATAGGTATTTTTTTTAAATTGACAAGTGTTTTTATTATTTTTAATTATACAAATTCTTCGTCGTCAAAGTCTTCATCTTCAAAATCATCATCATTCGTACCATAATATGGGTTATACATACTTAGATCTTTATAGTCGTCAAATGGATCTTCTTCAGCACCCATTAACTCCGTTCCTTCAAAGTCTCTCATTCCTGTTCTTAATGCGTCTTTTGGTATTCTTCTAAAGTTAGCCGGATTATAATCTTTAAATCTACGTTTGGTAAGATCATCATCAAAACCCTCACCTAATTCACCTCCACTTCTTTCACCAATACCTTCTTCATCTAATAGGTATTCTATTTGTGATGCCAAATCGTCTTCGCCCTCTTCATATAAAGATTCAACAATATCCATCTCATTCATTTCGTTAAGTTCATCCCCATCATAACCGTATTCGTCTTCTAATATATCTATTGCCATATTAATTAAGTCCTGTGATTGTTGTTTACCTGCGTCTGTTTGTCCCCACTCTTCATCTTCCCTCTTCGTCTTATTAAACGCCCTTTTTAAATCGTTTACGGAATGTCCTCCAATTGAATCGTATGGTTCATTAAAATCGGCCATTCGTGTTTTAGGGGTATTTATAGGTTCATCACTATATGAATCTATAAATGCTTTATAATCTTCGTCATCTTCGTCATATTCATCTTCTTCATATTCGTTTTCTTTAATCACACGTCTAACAATTCTTGCTAAATCCGATTCTGTAAGTCTTATTATTCTTTTCATTATTTTTTCATTTAATATTTTAATTAGATATCGATCCTTTAACAAATCTTTTGTATTGATCTAAAAGTCCTTCAAGTTCATTTATTTTTCTAGATAGTTGTTGGACATTATCAGAAACTTCTCTAGGCGTTCTTTTGTTATTATCAAATATAGTATCAGCAGTTCCACCTCTAACATGTCTCGTTACCAACATATCAAGATCTTCTCTAATATTTTTAATTTTTTTATACGTTTCGTCCATAATTTCACCGTTATGTTTTAATTTTCTATAAACATTTAATGCGGTGTCGTTATCCATGTTTTCATTAATGGTTCGTCTAACAATTCTTGCTAAATCTGATTCTGTAAGTCTAATTATTCTTTTCATGATTATCTATTATTTCTACTTTTATCGGACTTTCCGTAATGGTGTCCTGATTGGTATTTATCATAACCTTTTCTTTTAAACCAAGCTGCGTCTCTAAGAGTATTACTTGCTAAAGCATAAACACCTAAAGCAGCAGCAATTCCACCACTTATAAACATTGCTGCCGGAACAATCGCTAATGCGGCACCAACTGAACTATAACCAATAATTTTATCAATAATACTTCTTATTTCGTATTCATTATCACCCATTTCATTTTCATCCTCTTCCGTCAATACAGACTCCAAAGAATCTTTAACTATTGATTGTAAAGATTCAATGCCGTTACTTTCTATAAAATCACGTAACATATCTTGCTCTTCAGGACTTAATTGTTCTGTAGCCTCTTTACTACTTTGTTCAAGTTCCATTTTTGAAAAATCGACATCCGATTCCATATCTTCAGATTGTGAAATCCATTCTTCTTCGTTTTCTTTAATCACTCGTCTAACAATTCTTGCTAAATCCGATTCTGTAAGTCTAATTATTCTTTTCATTATTATCTATTAAAATCTATTTATCGGCCCTCTTTTTCTTTTGACCATCTTTTTGAAACATCGTTTCTTAATTTCATATCACTTTCTATTTCGTCAGCAATTTGTCTTAACATATAAACTTTAGATTCTTTTGATTCGTATGAATCCCGTAAAAGATCTTTTATATCGTTATAAAGTGGATTTTTATCCTTGTCTTCTTTTAATGTTCGTCTAACAATTCTTGCTAAATCTGATTCTGTAAGTCTTATGGTTTTTTTCATTATTTTTTTATTAACATTTATTAAATTCACAATAAAGTCCTGGCGCTTCTTCACCCATTTTTTTGAACTCTTGTAATATTTTTGTATAATTAGGTTTACCTAATACCCAAGGTACATTTGAATTGACTAAAACTTTCCAATCAGAATCACCATATGTAAACTTAGATATAGAAATAGACGACTTATTTTCTCTTGTTCCGTAAATATTATAATCCAACTCTATTTTTACCCTAAATAAATAGTCATCTTTTAACCCACTTGTTCCAGGTTCATTTTCGCCGGATTCCGTATGTGAAATTTTTTCAAAAACACCTAATCTTCCTTTTTTAGAATAAGGTGGTTTTTCACCATCCATGTAAATATAACCCAAATTTGTTAAAAACTCTTTTAAAATTATAAACTGAGCATCAAAAAAACTTTGTGTGTCAAATTCTTCTTCGTTTTCTTTAATCACACGTCTAACAATTCTTGCTAAATCTGATTCTGTAAGTCTAATTATTCTTTTCATTATTGTTTTTATTAATAAATATGTTAATGGTTAGGAAAGTCCGGGTACTCTTAGATTTGAATCTTCAAGTTTTATCAAATCTTGTACTATTACAAAATCATCTTCCATTTCGTTGTTCTCCCTTTCATCTTCTGCCGTATTATCACTCATATAATCTTGTCTTTTTAATATCATATAAAAATCAAAAGCCGGATCTTCGCCTTCAATATCATCAAACACATCTTTTGTTAATGGTTTGTCTATGTATTTCTGCATAGAATCTCCATTCACAACCATAAAGGTTCTTTCAATACTATAATATGATTCATAACTTTCAACGTCTCCACTTCCACCACATTCACCACATCCTTCGAACCCTGTACTTCCACATTCATCGCATCCTTCGGTTCCTTCACCGTCACAAGTATCACATTCAAAATTTCCTTGTCCACCACAATCACGACAGTATTCCTTACCTCCACCATCACAATGAACACATTCTACTTCAACTTCAACTTCTTCACCTTCATCATCTTCTTCTGTTTCAGTTTCAGTTCCTTTACCATCACAATACCTACAGTCTTGGGTTCCTTCACCATCACAAGTATCGCACTCTAGAGTTCCTTCACCATCACAATACCTACAATCTTGTTTACCATCCCCGTCACAACTATTACATTCAACATACCCATTATCACATTCACCACACGTTTCAGTTTTTGTTGTTTCTTCAACATAGAAATCAACCTCTAAAACATAGAAGTCGTTTATGATTTTATATATTTTTTCTGGCGTGTAATTCGGTCTATTGATTATAAACCAAGTTGTTTGTAGGATTTTTATTTTATCAGCTAAAGTTTTGGCTGTTGATAATAAGACTTGACCGAAATGGTCAGAGGTTGCAATTGATTTAATTTTACCTTTTGTAATGACTTTATCGTTAGATTCTTCTTTAACTATCCCCGCTAATGTCCTTGAGGTCTTCCATATTTGTTTAAACTCTAATCCCATACATAATAAATACATCAAAGACTAAAAAAAGAAACCGTGGCGGGAATCAAACCCACACCAAAAATTATGCTAACCAATTACACCACACGGATTCCTTTGTTGTTCTCAACTACCGATCTATTTTTTCTTTATTGCTTTTACGGCCGAGTATTAGACAAAAGGGTAAAAATATCAAAATCCCTGAGAGGTTATTTATAAATATCTTAATTTATAAATCCTGAACTAACGTAATTATTTGTTCAACCCCACCTTCCGATAAGTGACCTATAACATCATCTGTTATATGTGTATTGTAAGTGATATTCCATTCGTTTTCGTCTCCGTATAATACGGCAACTTCCCATTCATCCTCGTTGGATGTGTATGAACTATACGTTTCGCTTATTGGATTTTTATACCTAACAACAGATACACCGTATCCATTAGGAAAAAATAATAGTCCGTGTAACCCTTCACCAAAAGAGTGTGGTTTAAATTCTATGTCTTTGAATGTTTTCATTAATTATTTAATATTATGTATTGGTTTTCTTCAATTCCTTTTACTCCAAGTTTTTCTAATGCGTTTTTTAAAACGTTAAGTTGTTTTGCCAAGTGAAATTTGTTTGAGATCAAAGCACTGAACTCAACACCCGTTTCTTTATTAAACTTTTCAAAATTCTCCAAACGACCTTCCATACGAAGTCTTAACTCACATCCATTGATGTAAAAATCTAATAGTTGTTTCTTATTGAATACTTCAAGTAGTTCGTCAGATTCGTGAGTCATTGAGAAAAATAGGGAGATCATTTCTTTGTTCATATGTATTGTTTTTACAAAGATACATATTTTTCCGAATATTCATCAAGTTCTTTTAAATATTTTATATACTCTTCTGAATTAATAAATTCTTGGTGTAATTGTTCTAAGGTGTTTTCCATTGTTTTTATAATTTTTAATATATCTATCTTTCCTTGCTGAGTTTTTATTTTTTGATTTATATGTATCTAATTGTGAATCACAATTATGACAAACTAAACGTAAGTTATTTCTCATATTATTTGATGCGTCTCCATCTATATGATCCAACACAAAAATTAATTCTTTTTCGTTCCATATATTTTTTATACCACAAACACCGCAACCACTATTTTGTTCATTTAGTATGTGTTTTTTTAAAAACCTCATGTCCCTATCATAACAATACTTTTCTTGGTTTTCTAAATAATCTTCATATTTTTTTAAAACCTTATGTTCATTATCGCATGCCATTGAACAGGATAAATGTTTTTTATTGTAAGGTATAAATTCTTTGTTACAATTTTTACAATTATTTTTTTTTAAATTTCCATAATTGTGTGGTTTAAACCCATCAGGTAAATTTTTTCTTTTTTTTAAACTAATACCTAATTTATTAGCGACTTTTTTTATATATGTGTCACTAACCGAGTAAATCCTACCAATCTCTCTATATGATTTATTTTCAGTAAAAATTAATCTAATAAGATCCTCTTTTTTGTATTTGTCATCGATAGCCATGGTCTTTTATTTATAAATATCACATATAAGTAAAAACGAACCAATATCTATAATTTTTTTTGTAGTCCTATCAGGGTTTGAACCTGAAAAATTTCTTTAGAAGAGAAATATGTTATCCATTTACATCATAGGACCATATTATTATATCTTCTTAACCTCGTAAGTGTGACCCGAATCTGAATTTAATTCAAAAATGTCTCTCATTTTTTCGGCATTTTCAAGTGAATCAAATTCCAATATTTCAGACTCACTATTTAATATGATAACAGGAACTCTTTTTTTGTTATCATTCATTTTGATGTGTTTAATTATTACGTACATATCTTTTTTTAATAATGATATAAAATAAAAATCCCCCAGTCAACTAAGAAAGGGGGGTTTAATGTAAATTTTGTTTGGCTACATTCCAATAATTAAACTATCTAAGTCAACACCACCATTACCTTTCATTCTATCCTCAACATCATCGTACATAAAAGACTTAACAACCGCAGTTACAGATTGCTCTGATTGTGCGATCTTTGTTTCCATCCAATCTTCCAATTGTTCTCCGTCTTCCATCATTTCCCACATTTTATATGCTAGTGTTGCGATGGTAAACAACTGTTGTTTTGCCATATAAGAACCTTGCTCGTTATTTTCTTTTACCATTTTAACGATATCCTCTAACTGTTTTTCTGTTACTATAATTTTGCTCATAACATATAAATATAATTAAAAATAAAATAAATTTCACCATAATTAATAAGTCCAATAATAAAAATAGAAATATTTATATTAAAAAGTAAAATATGATTATTTATAAATCCACCAATAAAATTGACAAAAAAATTTATATAGGTCAAACTACACAAGATTTAGATAAAAGAATAAAAAACCATCTAAAGGAATCTAAAAATAACATAAAACGACCATTTTTAATGTCATTAAAAAAATATGGTTTAGATAATTTTATTTTTGAGGTAATTGATTCGGCAAGTAATTTAGAAGAATTAAATGAAAAAGAAATATTTTGGATTAATTTCTATAATTCAGTATCACCTAACGGATATAACTTAACGGGTGGGGGTCAAGGTAAAAAATTAATATCAACTAAAGAATTAAGATTAAGAATTTCAGAAGGTTTAAAAAACTCCGAAAAATGGAATAAAATAATAAATAGTGAAGAGTATAAGAAAAAAATGAAAAGTAATTTTAGTGGTTGGGGTAAGGGTAAAAAATTTACTCAAGAACATAAGGATAAGATATGGGAAAAAAATAAAGATCGGGTACTTTTATACAATGAAAACTCTAAGAAAAAATGGATAATCGTTAATAACGATAATAATATCATTAGGGTGACAGGTAAAGATGAATATTTTAAAACTTTAGGTTTATGTAGTGGTAATTTTAGTCGTATTAGTAAAAATTTAGATAATGGTAAAAAAATAAAAAGATACTATGGATATTATTGTTTTACAGATAAAGGTCAAAGCGATAATGATATATTAAAATTAATCACGGAACTAGATAATCATTATAATAGTGAAATAAAAATTTATAACAGAGTTACTAATGAAATAAAAAAATTAAAAAAATCAGAAGTTTATTCGTTTTGTGTTTCTGAAAATTATAATTATTCTACTTTTTTAAGAATGATTAAAGGGAGATTTAAATCATATAGAGACTGGGTGATAAAATTTTAATTCCAAGTCCTACAGCTCCAAAATCTTGGTTTCCATCTTGGTCCAGGATTATCACAATTATGTCTTGCTCTGAAAGATCTTCTTCTTTCAGGATTATTTTTTTTAATAACCATTCTTTTCCCTTTAGCCGATTTACCTCCAAAACCAAAATTTACCTTAACGACCTTCCCTTTATCGTTTTTGACATAAACTTTGAATTTTTTAATGTCTCCTTGCATTATTTTTCCAAGTTGAACTTTTCTTCCCTGATACTCAGCCTCGTTTAGGTAATTATCAACGGATTCTACTGATCCGTAAATGTCTTCATATAAAAAATCGTTTGATTTACCAATTATGGATTCTATCAACGATATTAGTTCAGATTCGGTTAATTGTATCTTCATACTAATAAATATACGCTAAATAAAAAAAGGTGAGGAAACCCTCACCTAATTTGGGTCGATCACGGATTGTGATACAAACTGCCACCACTTTGTTTTAAAGAGAAACAAAGAAACTATCCCTCCAACTTAGATTTTGCCATAACAACCTCAGCCATTGACATCTCTTTACTATTACCAATAACCAAACATTCTTTTAATATTGAACTTGGTACGTGAACTAAAAAGTCTTTACCATTAAACGTTGATAGGTTTTGATTCAACTCAATAGATGAGTGGACCATATTCAAAAATATTTTAAACTGTACCTCATCCATAAAAGTTTCATTTAAAACTTCACCAAACTTAGGGTGGACGATCATTATGTGTTTTAGTGTTGCCATATCTTTTATTTATACAAATGTAATACTTTTTTTTTAATTAGACAATATCTTTGTACTGTATTTTTGAAATAGTGGGGTTATCTGTTCTATCAATTCCAAAATATTTTAAATATTCTAAAACTGAATTATGGATACTACTACTATAATATCTATTATATTTTCTTGAATTTCGTTGACAATAATTGTTATTTTTCCAACTCATATTAGAACGCATATCAACAATCACATCTATCTCATATGTATATAGTTCTTTATTATCAGACCACTGTGTTTTTTCGTGTTTATATTTTCTAATTGATGAGATTTTAATGACTGAATCTAATAGGTCTCTATCCACATAATAGTTGTGATTTGTATATACACTAATCACCATATCTTTAGTGATTTTTTTAACAATCTTAATGTGTTTGTCTGTAATCGCTTTACCTATTTTGTTATCATTTTTCATACAACAAAGATATGCAAAAAAATTTAACGCACAAAAAAATATAAAAATCAGTATTTTACGTATTTTATGAATATTTATTTTTATGAGACCAAAATTAAAAGAAAACGAAAAGAGGGTTAAAATATCAATAACTCTCAGTCAAGAAATTAATAAAAGATTAGAAAAAGATATCGTTAATAAATCAAAACTAATTGAGAAACTTTTATCAAATTACTATGGAGACAAAAATATGTTCTAAATGTAAGGAATCTAAGGACCTTTGTGGTTTTCAGAAAAACAAATATTCAAAGGATGGTTATCGCAGTGAGTGTTCTGAATGTTCAAAAAAAAATAATAAATTAAAGTCTAAAGACATTTTAAATGAGTGTCATAGAAACTATAGAGAAAAAAATAGAACTAAATTAAACGAAAATCAAAGACAATATTATTTAAATAATAGAGATAAAGAACTGTTAAGGAACAGGTTACATAAAGAAAAAAAACTAACAAACAATTCTTTATCAAAAAAAATTAAATCTACAGAATCTTGGCAAAAAAGAAATAAAGAATTATTTTACACCAAACGAAAAGAAAAATATAAAAATGATATTATTTTTAAATTATCACAAAATGTTAGAAATAGATTAAACTCATTTTTAAAAATAACTAAACACAATAAAAATTGTAAAACCTTTGATATTGTTGGTTGTTCACCGGAATCCCTTAAAGAACATTTAGAAACCCAATTTGTTGTTGGTATGAGTTGGGATAACAGGAGTGAGTGGCATATTGATCACATAATTCCATTATCATCGGCAAAAACAGAAGAAGAATTATACGGTTTATGTCATTACACAAATCTCCAACCATTATGGGCTGAAGATAATTTAAAAAAGAGTAACAAAATATTATAAAACAAAAAAAGGGACAATAAATTGTCCCATTAATTTTTTTAACTTAATAAGTTTCATTTAAAAAATAAAAACCTGAGATTACAGTTTTTGTAAGTGTCTTTCGAGTCATTATTGATTCTACTCTTATCCACAGGATTTTGTCCTGTAACACTCATTACCGATTGGTTAGACCAATCACTTCTTGACGACATAACTACTCTCTTACTACTCCTGTCTCCTCAAGATTGCGTCCTGATTCAGTCTTCGACGACTTAGAGATTTTTCATAAAAATACGGTCAAACTTGCGGTTATCACGTTCCACTGACTGCCAGTGAATAGGTGGGTAACTTCCGTTATATCGTGACGGACACTTTTGCTTAATGTAATTTTAATTGGAATTAAATCTCCATAAGTTTGGTGTTGTGGATTGATCGAAGTAGTGGTCCGTCTTTAGATTCGTTATCTTTTGAACAACGAAATACCAAACTACCCCGTGAAATGTCCCCATTTCCATATTTCAAGACTACTTCGAGATCGAACCCTTGGTAGGGAACGGTCAAGGTTAATAACAACACCACTTGTACGTTAACATACCTTTCGGTTTTAAGTATCCTATCATAATGGAACACGCAATAATAAAATCGGATAATCTTATTTTTTGCAATATTCCTACGGGTTATTCCTATTGATGTTCCCATCTCAAACTGACAACCCACATTGCCAGTTCGTATAACCACTTTCCCTACAGCGTTGCCCTCGGTACTAAAGGTTAAACGGTATCCCGCTTGTGTACTCAATCTCGACAAGTCCGAAAACTCACCAAGACGCAAACCCAACACACTAAGGGTTCACTTTATCCCACTTTCGTGGTTTATTTTAATGGACCATACACGGCCCAATGACTTAATTTAGTTTCACATATAAAGAAAGGGAGGTGTTACTTCGCTTTTTTTAACTGTGACGACTGTTTCGGTCGGATTTAGATTTTCAAAGAACGTTTCAGGTCTTTTCCTGATTTGTTTTACAAAGTTAAGTCTTTTTTTTCAATTAGACAAGTCCTTTGTTGTTTTTTTTTAGTTTTTTTCTACGTAAACATCGTTTGTTCCGTATTTCTTAGCCATTATCTCAGCAAACTCTACGTTTGGTGTGTACACTTTTTGACCTTTGTCATCAAAGTAGGCATAGATCTCAACTACTTCGTTTGTAATTTCAGACATATATTAATAAATCAATTTTTTATACAAATTAGAACGTTTCCTAATTGTTTTACAAATTTATAAATTTATTTTTATTTAATCAAGTAAATTAATAAAAAATATAGAAATTTTATCAGAGGTAGTATATAAATATACCTTAAATTACGTAAAGACTAAAAATATTATAAAAATTTTAATAATTTTATACCTAAATTTTTATATTTCCCTTTAAGTGGTATTTCAAACACTTTTTTTCCTGGAAATTTATAATCATTTTCAGGTAGCATCAACTTTAAATGTCCCGTATTGTCAATACCAACCAAAGGATAATTTACGTTTTTCATTGTTATTCTATCACTCTCAATCATTGTGCATTTTTCTGGGTGATCCCATTGTCCTCTATTATCGGTAACACAACTAAGTTTAGACATAACATATTTCCAGTCTTGTTCTGAAAGAACATTGTGTCCCTTGATGTGGTTCTTTAATAGTGACTCCACGTTTTTATTCTTAACAACACTTTCGGTTATGTTTTCGGATTGTGATTTTATTTTATTATTTAAAATATTCACAAATTCCTGTTGGATCTGTTTTACAACATCAACAAAAGTTTTGTTTGATTGTGAATCGACTGTTTCAGTTGATGTCGATGATCCCCCTTCCTTTTTAATCTGATTCATTGCCATCTCAATTTGTTTGTCTGACAATCTACCGTAAGTTAACAATTTTGACTTAATGTCATTTAAAAATGAATTTTTTCCTGAATAGTTAGCGATTGGTAATAACTCACTAGAAATTTTATCTGTTTTACCTCCTTTATTATCCCTATATAAAAAATTTATACCTGAAATGTTGGTTATACATTTGTGTCCTCCTGAGTTTGCTCTTATAACGTCAAACCCATTAACAGAAACTTTATCCAATAATTCTTTTTGTTTTTGAGATAATCCCCTATAAAGTTTGGAGGATATGTTGTTTAAAATCTCTTTTAAGTTTTCTCCTCCGTCTATTTTATAAGATGGGCTTTCACCATAGATCGCCTCCATATCTTTAAAGGTAAAACCAACTGAACTAAAATCAGCTTCTTGTTCCGCAACCCTTTTTATAACACCAAAGGTTATTTTTAAACCTTCAAATTCTTTTCTAAATACATCTAATACCTCATCTTTTATTTCACCTAAATTTACCCCTTTGAGTGCTCTATCTTCTTTAAATGGGTTGCAGGATGCCTGAACCATACCCATCGGCATTCCCGTTACAAGGAAATCGGAATCTGGATTGTTTTTAAATGGTGTGTATCTATCATAAGCACCTGACTTTGTTGTGCTACCAAATCCATATTGAGAGATAATATTACCAAGAGTTTCTACACCCTTTTCTTTTCTACTTTGTATGTAATTTTCCTTGTTTTTTGTTAGTTGTTCAGGATCGGCATACCCCTTTTCAATCGCTTCTTTTTTAATATTATTTAAAATACTTAAAAGAGATGGTTGTGAGTTTAACACAAGGTTTTCCAAAAATCTTGGTTTGTTTTTATAGGCTAATAATAGTTTGTTTACAACTAACCCCATTAACATTTTGTTTCTTTTTAGTGAACTATCTTTATCGTATTTGTATAGGTAATTCATAACCATTTCTGGTGTTATTTGATTTACCGCAAAGTTTGCTGAATCTACAGTTGATATTAATAAAATGTCGTCGGATGGAAAAATCTCTTTCGGTGATACCACTTGTGATATAGTTTCCACGTTTGATCTTGATGATTTAAAATTCGTTGCTGTATCTTTTTCAACACCAGCTTGTGTATCGTGGTGATCGGTATGAATAACAAACATTGGTTTTCCGTGAGCAAAATCAACAAGAACCGGCATTACTTCACCTTCACCTTCCGGTTTTTTAATGGCAAATTCTTTAGATCCATATTGTATTACTTCAGCATCAACAACTTCAATACCGTATTTTTCAAGGTAGTTTTTCATTGCCAATCCGGTTGTGACACCATCCAAATCCTGATGAAAGTATATTTTTGCTTTTTTGTATCTTTTTGCGATATTATTTATGTCACGGATACCTGATTCATTTATTAATCTTCTCATAATAAATAAATACCACATAAAACTAAAAAACCAACATTTTACTGTTGGTTTTCTTCTGATACTTCTTGTAGTGTTTTAAAATATTCAACCCTTGTTTTTGCAACTTCAGTGTAGTTTGGTGATAGTTCTATCCCCAACCACCGTCTTCCCAAGATTTCCGCAGCAACTAAACTAGTTCCGCTACCAGCGAAAGGATCAAGGACAATATCATTTTTATATGATAAAATTTTAATCGCCTTTAAGGGTATGTCTAAACTAAAAGTAGCCTTAGTTAAACTCTTTGTATCTGCAAAATAGTTCCACTGACCAAAGACTAACTCCATAAATTCTTTCTTGTCTTGTTCCTCGTATACTACTTTTTTCTTAAATGTCCCATCTTCTTGTTCTATGTCAGTAGGAACTCCTTTCCATTGTGGTTCTCCTTTAACCTTTTTGATGTGTAGTTTTTTGTAAGCCAATATCACACACTCTTTTGGGTTATAGATATACGGGCTGGATGGACTCATCCAAGATCCCCATGCTGTGGTCTTACTACGATGAGGTGATTGTTCTTCTAAATCAACAATACCAAAGAATCCAAATCCTATTTCTTTCATTATCTGATACATCTCTGAAACAAAGAAGATTCTCCCTCCTTTCTTTTGTCTGTTAATTTCATAGGGTATGTTTAACGCTATACGTCCGTCATCTTTCAATACGTTATACGCCTCAGTTAACCAATTTCTTGCAAATACCAAATATTCCTCAAAGTTAACATCATCATCGTGAACATCATACGCAATACCCACGCCATATGGCGGCGATGTGCAAATTAAGTCCACAGACCCTTCCGGTAAGGTTTTCATTACCTCAATACAATCCCCATTTATTATTTTTCCTGTTTCTATCATTTTTTTAATATTATTTTATTATTTAATATGGTTTGGTCGTTTAAAAGTAGATCGGGTGTTGTTTTAATCATTAAAGCCATATTACTTTTTGATCTTAACGAATTTTTATTCTCAAACGTATCTATTTTAGTTGGAAACCTAGTCACTGAAGTATAGGTACCCGTCTTTAGTTTATCAATATCTCTATCACCAAACTTCCTAATATCATCTAAATAAAAAATAGGCGTTTTTCTTGTTAATACCTTACCTTTAAAAGAAACCCAATCATATTCGTAATAGTTGTTTTGGTATAGTTTTTTAATTGAGTTTTTGAGTGCCTGTTCTAAATTCTCAACACTTTTAAAATCACACTGAAATTTAATGATGTAGTTGGTGTAGTCTTCCGTTATTAGTACATTACTAATACCTTCTTGTTCTTGTAAGGTTCTTTTAAACTCTCCGATCTTAGTTCTAATGTCTGATACCTTTGGAACTTTTTCTCCGTATAAACTATCTAAAGCGAGTATGGATGTTACTTTGGTTTTACTACCACTAAGATTTATAACATATTTAAAGGTACCCGACCCATCCAAATTAAACTTTAAGTCTTCAATTATTTCAATACAGGATGTCAAAAATAATATTAGACAAAAATATAGATATCTCATTATTTTTCCAATGTTTTAATGTGATGTTGCAAGTACCACAACGCCTTTTTAAGGTCCTGTAATTCTTTATCACTATCTTTCTTACCGGCTCTTGAGATGTATTTAACAGTATTTCCTAGACTAAATCCAAGTTCCCACGCATCAATCACCTTGATTGCTTCATATACGTTCTCCGATCCCCCATAATGTTTTGGGTGGTTTACTTGTTCCTTACTCATAAATCCCTAATTCCAATAAATAACCTCTTACTTTTTTTCCAAGATCCATATCATTTGGGTATTTTCTAACCAAATTGATTATGTGTTGTGGGTCAACATTAATTTTTTTCTTTTGATTGTCTGAATGTTTGTATCCAAACTCTTTTTCTTGTCTTAACTCGTTTAATGATCTTTGTTTTACTACCATGACTTTTTTATTTTAATAATAAAAAACTAAGATATATTAGTCAAATTTTTATGTCTAATAATTTTTGATTGAATCATATAATTCATTATTTTTCTTTTTGCGATAGGAAGCAAAGTTTCTTTAAGGGGGTAATTGTTGTTGTGTTTAACCCTAAAAACAATTAACTTACTATGAATATTATCGTCTTTTAGATCTTTGATAAGTGGTCTTTTTACTTCTTTTAATTTTTCATTAAAATCTCCTTTAGGACATTCACATATTTTTTTTATGTGACATTTTGTTTCTAAATTACCCTTTTTAATTAATTTAACCATAAACTCATATAGGTAGGTTTTATCTTTATAATCTAAAAAGAAAAGCCCTTGTTTGGGGTCAATATTTTTTGAGTTTTGTATCGGATCTATTGATACCGCATCGTTAACGATGTCCCATATCGCCTTTGCGTGGTTGAAGTAGTCTTTTAATTTATCGGTTGTATATTTACAGATATGATAAATTTCAAGTATCTCTTCTTTTGTAAGGAGTGGGCAATCAACCGGTATTAAGTCAGATATTAATATCTCATCATCGGGATCCTTTAACGTTCTGTTCATTGTTAAATATTGACCTTTTTCAATTAAAAGATTAATACTAGCCAGGTGTAACGATATCTCTTGGAATTGGGGATATAATTTTAAATTATTTAGATTTTTATCTAACTTTTGTAGATAATCTAAAAGCACATATTGTTTGTGCTCTAAATCTATGGGTTCTTGAAATAACCAATCAGTTTTCATTAATAAAATGTAGTAAAATATTTTGTAGGTGTAAATTATTAATTTTCTCTCATTACGTGATACCAACTA